>Ga0224508_10001338_pt1 | contig 22199 bp, 18 predicted proteins | sample SF_Jan12_sed_USG_4_FD_170157 | JGI IMG/M metagenome (GOLD analysis project Ga0224508, IMG submission 170157) | Sediment microbial communities from San Francisco Bay, California, United States - SF_Jan12_sed_USGS_21 | ecosystem: Environmental > Aquatic > Marine > Sediment | place: USA... | reverse complement strand
GGCCGCGGCCGGTTCGCTCCGGCGGAGACCGCTCCGAGCCCTGAGAGGTACGACCGGTTCGAGCGCCTCTGCGCCGACGAGGCCCGGCTCTTCGAGGATGACCGAGCGGAGCCAGCGCTCCCGCCCAACCCGGGTGAGTGGATGATGACTGCCGGGCCGGCGGTAGTCGGCGACGGCAGCGATCACCCGGCGCAGGCCGACGCCGGGGTCCGGTTCGCGGTGGACGAGCTGAGCGAGCTCGCGATCGGCTTGGCCGACGCCGACGTCGATGACCGGACCGTCGCCGTCGTCGACGACTCGTCCCACCTCCAGCCCGGCAACCTCGGCAACTAGCTGCCCGTGATCGTCGAGCGGGCGAGCGCCGGCCTCCGACATCACTCCGGCGAGCGCCCAGTGCGACGCCGGTATCGCAGGCGGGGCAGCGGGCGGGGCGGGGGCGGCCTCGCTCAGCTCGGCGCCGTCGACCCGCCAGACCGCGATCGAGGGGCCCGGCTCGTCGTTGAGCAGTCCGGCCCGACGGGCCAGGTCGGCGGCACCGCGCTCGGCGAGGATCTCGACCCGATCGGCGCCGTTGGCGGCCGCCCAGTGCACGGCCCGCCCGACCGCTCGGGGATCGTCGGCGACGAGGTAATAGCCCCTGCGGGTAGCCCCGTCTTGGCCGGCCCCCAGGCCCGCGCCGAGGGAGCCGTCAACCTCGCTCAGCTCGGCTCCTGAACAGGCCCGAGCCAGAGCTCGGAGCTTCGCCTCGACGAGCGCGGTGGTCTCGGCCGTTGCCCGCTACTCGGTCGTGTCGGCGGATTTGTTCTTGCGACGGCCGCCGTAGCGCCGTTCGAAGCGCTCGACCCGACCGGCAGTATCCACGATCTTCATCTGACCGGTGAAGAACGGGTGGCTGGCCGAGGAGATCTCGACCTTGCAGAGCGGGTAGGTGTTGCCGTCCTCCCACTCGATCATCTCGTCGGTCTCGATCGTCGACTTGGTGAGGAACGAGAACTCGGCCGCGGCGTCCATGAACACGACGGGACGGTATGCGGGGTGAATCTCTGCCTTCATAGCGCTGCCTTCATAGTGCTGCCTTCATAGCTCTGCCCTCATGTTGCTGATCCAGTGTGCCGTGTCGGCTGGTCAAACCGACGGGGCCTTGGCGATTTCGGCCAGGAACTCGTCGTTGCTCTTGAAGGTCTGCAGGCGGTCGATCAGCATCTCGATTCCGGCCGCCGAGCTGCCTTCGTCGCTCATTCCGGAAAGGACCCGACGAAGCTTCCAGGCCTGCTTCAGCTGCTTGGGGTCGAACAGGAGCTCCTCGTTGCGGGTCGACGAGCCGTCGATGTCGATAGCGGGGAAGACCCGCTTCTCGGCGAGGCGACGATCGAGCCGGAGCTCCATGTTGCCGGTGCCCTTGAACTCCTCGAAGATCACCTCGTCCATCCGGGAGCCGGTCTCGACGAGGGCGGTGGCCAGGATCGTCAGCGAGCCGCCCTCTTCGAGGTTCCGGGCCGCGCCGAGGAACCGCTTCGGCGGGTAGAGCGCAGCGGCATCCAACCCGCCCGACATCGCCCGGCCGGTCTGGGGCACCGACAGGTTGTAGGCCCGGGCGAGACGGGTGATGCCGTCGAGGATGATGCAGACGTCGTCGCCGGCCTCGACCATCCGCTTGGCCCGCTCGATCGTCAGCTCGGCGACCGCGCAGTGCTCCTCGGGCGGTCGATCGAAGGTGGATGCCGCCACCTCGCCGTTTCTGAGCGAGCGTCGCATGTCGGTCACCTCTTCCGGGCGCTCGTCGACGAGGAGGACGATGAGGCGGACCTCGGGGTTGTTGGTCTCGATGGCCCGGGCGATGTCCTTGATGACCGAGGTCTTGCCGGCTTTGGGCGGCGAGACGATGAGTCCGCGTTGGCCCTTGCCGATCGGTGCGATGAGATCGATGATCCTCGTCGTCATGTTGAGCGGCTCCTCCCGCATCGACATGACGAGCTGCTCGTCGGGGAACAGCGGCGTCAGATCGTCGAAGCGCGCCCGATCACGAGCCTGTCCCGGGGGCTTGCCGTTGACCGTATCGATCTGGTGGAAGCCGGGGTTCTTCTCGTTGCGGTTCGCCGGTCGAGAGAGCCCGGTGATGTGGTCGCCCTTGCGGAGCCCGTACTGGCGGACCTGCTTGACCGAGACGTAGACGTCTTCCTTGCTCGGCAGGTAGCCGGAGACCCGGAGGAAGCCGTAGCCCTCGTCCCGGAGGTCGAGCGAGCCGGCAACGGCGACGGGCTCGGTGGAGATCGGTTCGTTCCCGGCGTCGTCACGATCTCGGCCGCGGCCCCGACCGCGGCGACGGCTCCGCCGGTTGTTGGGATCGACGTCGTCGCGACTCTCGGGCGCGTCGCGGTTCTCGGATCCCTTCGACCGGTCGCGCCCGCGGTTCTGCTTGTCGCCCTGCTTGGCGCCCGTGTCTCCGTCGGCCATGACGGCCACCTCCCAGTCGGCCAGTGGCTCGCCGTCGGGACCGACCGGGTGCTCGGCGGCCGCCGAATCGGTGTCGGGCGCAGTTCCGGTCGTCTCCTTCTCCTGATCGGAGGTCCGACCGTTCGGAGCCGACCGGCTGGTGTCCTCGGCTGCTCCGTTGTCGACGGGGTCTGCGACGGCATCACCAGTGGCACCGTCGGCTGCCGCTCGTCCGTCGGCGGAGTCGTCGGCATCCGCTTGCTGCGCCGACGCGCCGGACAGCTCGAGGATCTGGTCGATCAGCTCGGCCTTGCGTGCCCGGCTCGAGGCCGATCCGCCGAGGGCGGAAACGATTGCCTGCAGCTCGCTCTTGTCCTTCTTCTCCAAACCACCGCGCTCAACGATCAGTTGGTCGCTCATGGGGCCTTCTCCTCGGGAACACGGGCGGACGACGCCGCCTGTGAGTTGACTTCACCTTCGAAAAACCGAACCAGGACTGGGATTGACACCTCGGTCGCTCACCCGCCCAGCGCCGTCGATGCGCTGATGGAAACGGGTCGTACCGGCCTGGTCCCTGCCGCACTCCCACCGCCGTGAGCCCCGTGGCGACCGCCACGGCTAGCACAACGGAGGCCGTGTGCAACGAGTGCCTGCGGAACACGCCCACGGGCGACTCGACAGGACCACCCCGGCCTGATGACGCCCAACCATACCAAACGTCGGGCCGACTGCCACGCTGCTGAGCTGGCCCCTACTGGCCGCTCGGGGCCGGGGACGATCCGCGCAGGCGCCGGGCGATGGCGGCGGCGATCGCCGCTGCGTCGTTGCCGACCACTTCGTAGTGCTCGCGGCGATCGAACAGCTCCGACAGGAATGGCGGCAGCGGTGGCCGGACGCCGGTGGCCCGCTCGACCGCGTCCGGGAACTTGGCCGGATCGGCGGTGGCGAGCGTGATCATGGGCACCGCCGGGTCGCGCCGAAGGCGGCGGGCGGCGACGAAGCCGACGGCGGTGTGGGGGTCGATGAGGAAGCCGAGCTCGTCGTGGACCCGAGCGATCTCGTCGAGCGTCTCGTCGTCGGAGACCCTCGTGCCGGTGAACTCGGCGCGGATCGACTCGACCCAGCCGTCGGGTACGACGGCTCGTCCCCGAGCCCGGAACTCGGCGATCAGATCGGCGACGGCGGCCCCGTCGCGTCCCGAGGCTTCCCAGAGCAGCCGCTCGAAGTTCGACGAGATCTGGATGTCCATGCTCGGGCTGAGCGAGGGCTCGACGGCCCGGGCCTCGAGCCGGCCGGTGTCGAGAAAGCGGGTGAGCACGTCGTTGCGGTTGCTGGCGACGATCAACTGGTCGACGGCGAGACCCATCCGCTTCGCGTACCAGCCCGACAGCACGTTTCCGAAGTTCCCGGTCGGGACCGAGAACGAGACCGGCCCACCGTCGGGCGCGACCGCTCCGGCCCCGGTGACGTAGTACACGATCTGGGCGACGACCCGGGCCCAGTTGATCGAGTTGACCGCAGCGGGCTGGCGGCCGGTGATCGTGTGGTCGGCGAACGCGGTCTTCACCAAGTCCTGGCAGTCGTCGAAAGTGCCCTCGACGGCAAGGTTGTGGATGTTGCTGGCGGTCACGGTCGTCATCTGCCGTCGCTGGACATCGGACACCCGCCCGTAGGGGTGGAGGACGACGGCATCGAGGCTGTCCCGGCCGGCCAGCGCCTCGATGGCCGCCGAGCCGGTGTCACCCGAGGTGGCGCTGATCACCACCACCCGCTCTCCCCGGCGGGCCAGCTCGTGATCGAGCAGCCGGCCGACGAGTTGGAGGGCGATGTCTTTGAACGCCAGGGTCGGTCCCGTGGTCAGATCGAGCAGGAAGTGGTTGTCGCCCAGCTCGACCACCGGGCACACGTCCGGGTGGCGGAACCCGTCGTAGGCGGCCCGCACCATCGCTGCGAACTCGTCGACCGAGAGGGCGTAGGCGGCGGTGGACCCCGTCGAGCCCTCGATGTAGGGCCAAATCACCCGGGCGGCGACCTCGGCGTAGGTGTCGCAGCCGTCGAGCGGCGGGAGCGGCGGGACCTCGACCGGGCAGTAGAGGCCCCCGTCGGCGGCGAGACCGGTGAGCAACACGTCGGCGAAATCGAGCTCCGGAGCGTCGCCCCGGGTGGAGGCGTAGCTGACGGTCATCGGCGGAGCCGCTCAGTCGCCGATCACCCGCAGGACGCTGCGGACATCGGTGACGACGTCGAGGCCTCGCAGATCGTGCAGGGTGGACTGGAGGTTTCGCTCCAGGGCGCCGTGGGTGATGAACGCGATGCGGGCCCCGGTGCCCAGGCCTTCCTGCTCCATCGAGCGGATCGAGACGCCGTGGGCCCCGAAGACGCCGGCGACGGTGGACAGCACCCCGGGGGCGTCGTCGACCTCGAGGTTGACGTAGAAGGCGCTCTCCAGCTCGTCGATCGGGCGGATCTTGGCCCGGGGACCGTTCGGTACGGGACGGTGGGTGCCGCGGCTCTTGTTGGCTGCGGCGTCGATCAGGTCGCCGAGCACGGCGCTAGCGGTCGGGCGGCCGCCGGCGCCTCGTCCGTAGAACATGAGCTCGCCGGTCGAGGAGCCCTCGACGAACACGGCGTTGAAGCTGTCCCTCACTGAGGCGAGGGGGTGGGAAGCCGGTACGAGGGCCGGGTGGACCCGCACGCCGATCTCGCTGGTGCCGGCGGGCCCGACGAACCGCTGGGCGATGCCGAGCAGCTTGACGACGTAGTCGAGGCGATGAGCGAACGCTATGTCGGCCTGACCGATGTCGGCGATCCCCTCGTGGTAGACGTCTCCGGCGACGACGTTCTGCCCGAACGCGAGCGACGCCATGATCGCCGCCTTGGCCCCGGCGTCGTAGCCCTCCACGTCGGCGGTGGGATCGCGCTCGGCGAAGCCGAGGCGCTGGGCCTCGCTGAGCGCGTCGCCGTAGTCGGCGCCGTCTTCGGCCATGCGGGTGAGGATGTAGTTCGTGGTGCCGTTGAGGATTCCCATCACGACCTCGACGTCCTCGCCGAGCAGCGACTCCCGGAGTGGGCGCACGATCGGGATCGCCCCGGCGGCGGCCGCTTCGAAGAGCAGGTCGACGCCGTTGGTGTCGGCCGCGGCGTAGAGCTCGGCGCCGACGTTGGCGAGCAGCTCCTTGTTGGCGGTGACGACCGGCTTGCCCGCCTTGAGCGCCGACTGGATGAGGCTCCGGGCCGGCTCGATCCCTCCGATCACCTCGACGATGAGGTCGATCGAGGGATCGACGACGACCGACTCGGCGTCGGTCGTCAACAGCGAGGTGTCGAGCTGGGTGCTTCGCTCCTTGCTGGTGCTACGTACCGCCACTGCGGCCAGCTCGAGATCGACGCCAGTCGTCGCCTCGATCGTCGCCCGCCGCTCGGCGAGCAGCTCGACGAGGGCGCCGCCGACGATTCCACATCCAAGCAGTCCGATTCGCACACGTTCGACTCTATTGGCTGCGCCTCGATGCAACCGACGACTTTCTCTACGGTCCTCGTCAGCCCAGGTCGGTGGCGAGGAGGTCGTCGACGGTCTCGCGCCGGACGACGAGCCGGGCGTCGCCCTCGCGGCAGAACACGATCGGCGGGCGCAGGATCTTGTTGTAGTTCGAGCCCATCGAGTGGCCATAGGCGCCGGTGACCGGGGTGGCCAGCACGTCACCGACCCGCAGGTCGGCGGGGAGCCGGGCGTCGCGGACCAGGAGATCGCCCGACTCGCAGTGCTTGCCGACGACCCGGGCCGATCGGGGACGATCAGCGGTGACCGAGCGGGCGAGGAACGTCTCGTACCCCGATCCGTAGAGCACCGGGCGGGGGTTGTCGCTCATCCCTCCGTCGACGGCGACGTAGGTGCGGATGTCTGGGAGGTCCTTGACCGTGCCAACGCTGTAGAGCGTCACGGCCGCAGCGGCGGCGATGGACCGCCCTGGCTCGATACCGATCGTGGCCGTGATCCCGGCCTCGGCCGCCGCCTTGGCGATGATCCTGGACCACTGGGTGATCGTCGGAGCCTCCTCACCTTCCACGTAGGCCACGCCCAGCCCGCCTCCGACGATCAGCTCGGGCAGGCCGATCGGATTGGCGAAGCGTCCGAGCGCCTCGACTGCGGCGGCAAAGGAGTCGACCCGAAACACCTGCGAGCCGATGTGGGCATGGAGACCGACCAGCTCGACCGAGTCGGCGGCTCCCGCCCGATCGACGGCCTGCAGCGCCGCGCCGGTCGACACCGTGAAACCGAACTTCGAGTCGTCGTGCCCGGTCGCGACGTACTCGTGGGTCTCGGCCTTGATGCCGGGGGTGATACGAAGGAGGACCTTCGGCGCTGGCGACCCCTCGGCCGCGAGGGCGTCGAGCCGGTCGAGCTCGTCGAAGCTGTCGACGACGATCCGGCCGACTCCGGCCCCGATCGCCAGTCGCAACTCGTTGCTCGACTTGTTGTTGCCATGGAACACGAGCCGGTCGGCAGGCACCCCGGCCTGAAGGCAGATCTGCAGCTCGCCGCCGCTGGCGACGTCGATGCCGAGACCCTCCTCGTACGCGAGGCGAGCCATCGCCTTGCACAGGAACGCCTTGGAGGCATAGATCGCGTTGGCGCCGAAGGCCTCGGCCGCCTCGCGGCACCGAGCCCGCAGGTGGTCCTCGTCGTAGACGAACAGCGGGGTGCCGAACTCGGCGGCGAGATCGAGCGTGTCACACCCGGCGACGACGAGCTGGCCCACAGGGCCGACCCCGGCGTTGTCGGGTAGCAGCGACCACGGGAGCGGGGCCATCGACGCCGCCCCTACCGCTGCTGCGCGCCGATGATGAGCCTGGCGCTGGCAAGTGCTGCGGCTGCGAGCTGACGCTCGGGAGTCATCGGTCCACCCTCTCGTGCTACGGGACGCGATCGGTGCGGCCTCCGATCGTACTGCCCGCCGCCGCTCGCCAGCGCCGAGGATCCGCTCGGGGTCGCGGTTGGCCGCGAGCCGGCTAACGTGGTGGCCCGGGTTGCGACGAGCAACGAGCCCCCGTAGCTCAGTGGATAGAGCATCGGTCTCCGGAACCGAGAGCGTGAGTTCGATTCTCGCCGGGGGCACCACCACCAGCAGCAGCCGCAGGCCACCCTCCCCCGCCTACCGCCGAATTTCGTGGTCCCATCCACCGCTCAGGTGGCTGGCGCATCAGATTTCGGCGAACGGGCGCTCGGGACCCGGAGATGTTCGGCCGCTCGTGGCTACCGCCGGACGTCTGGCAGAACGAGCTTGACCTCGGAGCCGCCGTAGTCGATCGCGCAGGTCTCGTGCCGCTGCCCGTGCTCGGTGACCGTCAAACCGATCAGCTCGCCGGCGGGGCCGACCTCCGCCGTCAACAGGAGGGGACCGACGCGGAGGGTCCAGATGTTGTCTTCGACTCGCCCGACCTGCAGCCAGGCATCGACCGCGACCTCGTCGAAGACGTGGTCGGGGTGTCCCGCCGACCCGACGCTGACAGGTTCGACGCTCCCGTTCCGGTCCGACCCAGCTCTGAATCGCCAGATCGAGCCTGGGGTGTGGTCGCCCGCTACGCGGTCGATGAGTCGGGAACCCATACAGAAAAGGCTATGAGGTCGCAACGAGATCGCAACATGACGGAGCGATCGAACCGCCGCCCTATCGTCCCGGGCTCGACGCAAACGGAGACCTGATCGGTTGCTTCGGCCGGGATCGGTCCACGTCGACCGGCTTACTCAGATGCCCCGCCCGAACCGGTGAGCGGTCCGGAGGGCGACACCGGCCGGGAGCCCGGCCGCGATGGCGGCTGCCACCGGAACCCGCTTCTCCCGACGGTTGAGGGCGAAGGTCCGCCGGGCCGACGCCAGCGCCCGCCGTCGTTGACCCATGGCGGCCTGGGCGACCGCTCGTTGCCCTTCGAGGCGGGCCAGACCGTCGGGCACGGTGGCAAAGTCCGGATGCTTGACCAGCAGGTAGTCGAGGGCATCGTCGATCGTCTGCCACCGCTCGAAGAAGAAGGAGGCGCCGTGCCACCACACCCGCACGAGCGGGGCGGGGGCGACTGCGATCGGTGAGACGGCGGCAGTCCGCAGCATCAGGTCGTAGTCCTCGGCGTAGCCGCCCGGGATGTTCTCGTCGACCAGGCCGATCCGGTCGAGGAGTGTGGCTCGGTGGACGAGCCAGCTCGAAGGGTGGACCTCGGTCATCCGGTCGCGGAGGAAGCCCTCGTAGGTGAGGCGGTCGGGGTCGGGGATGCGTGCCGTGTCCCGGCCGCGGTAGTGGATCACGATGCCGGTGCACGCAGCCCTCGCCAGCGGTTCGGAGCCGAGGGCGGCGAACTGGCCCGCCAGCTTGCCGGGGAACCACTCGTCGTCGTCGTCGCAGAACGCGAGCCATTCCTGTGTGGCCAGCTCGATCCCGGTGTTGCGGGCGCCGGCGAGGCCGGCGATGCGCTGGTTCGTCGTGACCACGACCCGGCGGTCGCGCTCGGTCAGCGCCAGCGACCGGTCGGGCTCGGAGCGGTCGAACACGACGATCACCTCGAGGAGCCCATCGAGCTCCTGGGCCAGGACGCCATCGATCGCCCGACGCAGCAGTGCCGGCCGGTCGCGGGTGGCGATGACGACCGTGGTCGAGCGGTCGTCGGCGACCCCGACTCGCTCGGTCGATGATCGTCGGCTCACCGCCCGACCTCGACGTCGCCGGGAGCCAGCCAGTCGTTCCGGAGAGGCGTGGCCGCCCCGAGCAGCTCGTCCAGGACACGCCCGAACCCAACGATGCCTGGAGGCGGCTGGGCATCGTCAGCAACTCGGAACGCCGATGGGTCGGCGATGGCCTCCCCTATCGCCGCCAGCAGCTCGTCGCGGGCTCTCACCACCCGGGCGAGTCCGTGGCGGGAGAGATGATCGGCGAAACGGAGCTGATGGTCGTCGACGTGCTCACCCCGATCGGGATCTCGGGGCATCACGATCGGCAGCCGACCGGCGGCCCGAGCGTCCATGACCGTCGACGGTCCACCGTGGACGACCACCGCGGTCGCCTCGGCGAACAGCGCGCAGAGCTCGCCGTGCGGGACCAGCGGCTGGCTCTCGGCGCTGCGGGTCGGCTCCGCCGAGCCCCGCTGCACGACGACCCGTACGGCGCGGTTGCCGAGCGCCCAACCGTCCATCCACTGCACGAGCCGATCGAACCGATGGTGATCGGTCCCGACCGACACGACGACGAGCGACCGATTCGTTCGCCGGTCGGCGGGGCCCGCGGGCTCGAGGGGTGCCGAGCTCACGTCACGTCCTGCGCTCATCAGTACAGCGGCCCGATCAGTGTCGAGTTCGAGTAGAGCTGCTGCTGCCCAGGCCACTGGACGAGGAAGCGCGACGCGAGGGGCCGACACAGCCGCCCGCTGAGCGTGCGGGAGTCGATGCGGTCGTAGACCTCCAGGTAGACGGTCGGGATTCGCAGCGCCCGGGCCACCGCGAAGAATGGCAACGCCACGCCCGCACCGTTTGACACGACGACCTCCGGTCGGAACTCGGCGACGACCGACCTGGCCAACGCCGCGTTCCGTGCGAGGTTGATCACGTTCCGGGTAGTGGGGTGGTGGGCCGGGATCAGGACCTCGCCGTGGAGCTTCGAGCGGGCATCGGGCAGGTCGAAGGTGACCCACCGTCGCTGGTGGTGCTCCCACCACGTCCTGAGCTGGAGCAGCTGCGAGAGGTGACCGCCGGCCGAGGAGACGAACAGCACCCGACTGGGTCGTCGTGGATCGGTCGCCTCGTGATCCGGCCTGACGCCAGGGACGAGCAGAGCCATGGCTTCGTATCGGGTCGACCGGCCGCGGACCTGAGCACCGATCCCTCGACGGGCGGGAGGATCGGCCGACGGGGAGCAGATGACGACCACCGCCGTCGATGTGGACCGGGCCGAGCCTGGGCAAGACACCGGACCGGCGAGCGATGAGCTCGCGTGGCTGGTCGATGTCCTTGGACTGGTCGAGAACGGCAAGCCGACCGAGTATCTCGGACGCCGGTCGGTCGACGACCTCCGCCTGCTCCTGCCGACCGCACCACCGGCGGCGGCGGCCGCCGGTCTCCTTCGGTCCGCTGCCGATCGAGGCCCGGCCCGGGCCGCTCTCGGCCGGGCCGCCCGCCTCGTCGCTCGATGCGGCGGGCTGCGCCTGGCCCCCGGGACCCGCTTGATCCTGCCGCCATTCGCGCTGGTCGAGCACCTCGCGGCCCAGCTCGGCGAGCCGGAGCTGACCGCAGCGGTGACGATCGGCCCTCGGCGCCGGCTCCGCAAGCCGGTGCTGCAGCTCCTCACCCCCGCCGGCCGGGTGGTCGGCTATGCCAAGGTCGGCTGGTCGCCGCTGACAACCGAACTGGTCACCAACGAGCGCCGAATGCTGGCCCTCGTCGAGGGCCAGCTCGGTCCCCGGCTCGAGGCCCCAGCGGTGCTTCGCGACCTGCAGTGGGGCGACGGCCGGGTCGTCGTCGCCACACCGCTCCGGCCTCGGCGCTCGGCCCTCCCCCGCCGCCGGCCCGGCCTCGCGGTTCCGGAGATCGTGTCGTCCATCGCCGCCGTCGACCGCCGGGACCCCCGTCCGGTCGCCGAGCTCTCGCTGCTCGACGAGTGGGCGGCCGGCGGCCTGGGCGAGGTCGTCGATCTTCCACGAGTGCTCGACCGGCACGGTGCGGTCGCACTGTCGGTCGGGCTGTGGCACGGCGACCTGACGCCGTGGAACATCGTCGCCGGGCGAGGTTCGGCCGGCGTGTGGGACTGGGAGCTCGCCGGTACCGGGCGTCCGGTCGGCTTCGACGCGCTGCACCACGAGTTCGAGCGCCACCGACGTCGGGCCGGGGGCGGAAACGGTGAGGCGCTGCGTCGGCTGTTGGTCGATACCGATGTCGAGATGGTCCTTTCGCCGTTCGAGGCCGGCCGCACACCGGCCGGTCGCGACGCCGTCGTCGACCTCTACCTGTGTGAGCTGATCGCCCGCGAGCTCCGGCTCGACGGGCAGCGCTGGACCGACCCGTCGGTCGGCGGGCTGGCCCTGCTCGCCAACACGGCTCTCGACCGTCGGCTCGGCTCGCGCCGATGACCTCGCTGCCTCGATGACCCCACCGCTCAAGCCCAGGCCCGGCCGCGCCGTCGCACCCGCTGCCTGTGAGACTCCCGCTGCTCGATGACCCGGGCCGGCACGGCGATCGAGCGCTGGGCGCGACCAAGTCCCGGCGAGGCGCCGCAGTCGAATGGCGTTGCGACCACTCTCGCCGCCGCCGGCGCCGTCGCTGCCACGGCGGCCAACTTCGGTATCGCCGTCGTCGTCGCCGGTGCTGGCGCCTCCTTTGCCGGGGTGTTCTTCGCCGCAACCGCGCTGCTCGCCATCGCCGGGAACACGGCGGCGATGGGCACGATGACCGGGTTGGTGTACTTCATGCCTGCCGCCGTCGAAGGCGCGGAGCCCAATCCCCGGTCGCTCCTCGCCCTCGCACTGCGTCCGGTCGTCGCCGTCGGCAGCCTCGGTGCGATTCTGCTGCTGCTGGCGGCGGGGCCGGCGGCCGAGGTGATCGCTCCGCAACGAGCGAGCGAGGCGGCGACGCTTCTGCGGGTGCTCGCCCCGGCCGTTCCGGCGCTGGCGGCCAGCGCCTCTCTCCTGGGGGCGGCTCGGGGGCTCGGCTCGATGACGCCGACGGTGACGATCAACCAGATTGCCAAGCCTCTGGCCCAGCTCGCCGCCGTCGCCGGGGTCGTGCTGCTCAGCGATGAGCCGTCGATGGTCGCGCTCGGGCTGGCGTGGTGCGGCCCGATCCTGGCCTCGACCGGGCTGGCGGCAGCGGCCGTCTGGCGGCTCGGCGGCTTCGTCGGCTCCGGCCCGGTCCCGGTCGAGCCGGACCAGTTCTGGGCCTTCGCCCGCCCCCGGGCCGTGTCCACCGGCTTCCAGATCGCGCTCGAGCGCCTCGACGTCATCCTGGTGTCGGCGTTGGCCGGCGAGGCTGCAGCCGGTATCTACGGCACGATCTCGCACTACGTCACGGCCGGGAACTTCGTCGTGTTCGCCATCGCCCAGGCCACGGCCTCGGGGCTGCGGCGAGCCCTCGCCCGCGAGCGGCACGACGAGGCGCAGCGGCTCCTCCAGCAGGCGACCGGCTGGATGGTGCTGATCGCCTGGCCCTACTTCCTGCTCGTGGCGACGAAGCCCGACACCCTGATCGCGCTCGTCAACCCCGACTTCACCACCGGCACCACCGCACTGACGGTCCTCGCCCTGTCCCTCCTGGTCAACGCGTTCGCCGGCCCGGTCGACCTCGCCCTGTTGATGCTCGGGCGGGCCCGGCTGTCGCTCGCTGTGACCGCCGCCGCCCTCTGTGTCGATCTGGCGCTCGTCTGGGTGCTGGTGCCCCGGCTCGGCATCGTCGGGGCGGCGGTGGCGTGGGGGGCCGCCGTGGTGGTTCAGAACGTTGCCGCCGCCGTCATCGTCCACCGGGTCGGTGGCTTGCGGGGTCCGGGGAGGCCTGCCGTGACCGCCGCGATCGGGGCTGTGTTGGCGGTGGTGCCGATCGCGGTCCTGACACCCTCGGGGCTCGCTTCGCTCGCCGTCTGCGGGATCGGTGCCGGTCTGGTGCTCGCAGCGTGGGCCGTCCGCTTCGCACCCTCGCTCGACCTGCCGCTCCCGCCGGTACCCGGGGCGGTCGGGGCCTGGGCACTCAGGCTCCGCCGGTCGGAGGCTCGAAACGGGCGAGCATCCCGCTGAAGGCAGCGGCCGATCGCGGCGAGGAGTCATACGACCAGCGGCAGTCAGGCCAGCGGGGGTCGTCGCCGCTGAACCAGACGACGAACTCGAGGTGCTCGACCACCCCCGGCGACGCCAACAGGGCGGCGAGCTCCTCGATCCACGCCGCCTTGCGGCCGGGATCCTCCGGGTCCTCGGTCGAGGCGATCTCCGGCAGGGCCAACGGCTTGCCCCGCTGGCGGGCGAACGCCAGCGGGAAGCGGATCAGGTCGTCGGGAGCGGCCCAGGCCCTGTCGGTGCCCTGGCACCGGTACCAGTTGTAGGGATCGGCACCGATCACGTCGACGACGTCGTCGCCCGGATACCACGACTCGGCCGTGCCGTCGGCGTAGGCGCCCTGCCCGAGCACGAACACCGTGCGGACCTCGGCGCCGCCGTTCTGCCGGAGGAGGGTGACCGTCCGACGCCAGGCGGCGATGAACTCCGCAGCCGTCCCGTTGGCTGCGCTGTCCGCCGTCTCTGGCTCGTGATTCAGGGTGAAGTAGACCTGCCGGCCGTAGCCGGCCACGATCTTCGTCCACTGGTCGAGCCGGCGCTGAGCGCTCGTCGGCTCGACGCGGGCGAGGTCCTGCCACGGGATCACCTCGCCCGCCTCGGTGCGAGGCCGGACCGACAGGTGGATGACCCGTCCGTCGTCGAGCAGGCGCTGGTGGTCGGCGGTGGGGAACTCGGTGTCCCATCGGGCGAACACCCTGACCATCCCTACCGTCGCCCCCGCCTCGGCCTCGAGCTCGGCGAGGCGCTGCGGCCCCGCACGGCCGATCGCCACGCCGAACCGGAACCGGGGGACCGGAGGATCCGCCGGGGTTGCCGTCGAGCCGGCCGTGCCCGAACCGGCGCTCGGCGAGGCGCAGGCGGCCCCCACCGCCAGCCCGGCGACCACCAGCGCGACGAGCAGGGGCCAGTTGCCCGCCGGCCGCCGGCCGGGCCAGCTCATCTCGGCGATCGTGCGGCGACCGCCACCGCGGCCATGATCGCGAACAGCGAGTGCGGGATGAGCAGGTAGACCGGCATCTGCACGATCGCCACGAGGAGCACGACATGGGCCCACAACCCGACCGTCGTCGCTTGGCGCCCGGTGCGGACGAAGAACGAGCCGATCGCGCCCACGAACCCGATCAGTCCGATGAAACCGTGGGAGAACGACACCAGCCACAGTTGCCCATGGGTCCCGACCGACGGTAGGCCACCGACACCTGGTCGAGGGGCGCCCCAGCCGAAGAGCGGTCGCTCGGCTGCTCCCTCGAGCGCCGCGATCGCGAGGCTCGTGCGATCGCCGTCGGAGTGGCCGTTGTCGAGTCGGGAGTCGACGAGGTCCCCTAGGGGAGAGAGCGCGAGCACAGCGGCGACCACCACAGCGGCCACCACCAGGCGTACGAGGGGTTTCGTCCGGCCGGCGACTCCGAAGCGGATCGCAGCGTAGGCGATGCCGATCCCCAGGCTCAGCCACAGGCCCCGGTTGAGCGACACGACGATGGGCACGACCGACAGTGCGAGCACGGCCCGGACCAGCCGGGGCGGGAGGCCGACCCGGTCGTCGGCGAGGGCCATGAACGCGAACGGGGTCGACAGCGCCATCATCGAGCCCCAGCTGTTGGTGTAGGCGAACGGGGCTTTCGGTCGAGGCACGGGGAAGCCGATGATGTCCTGCAGGTCGGCGAAGCCGGGGGTGACGAGCGTGTTGATCAACTCGTTGCCGAGCAACGCGCTCGGAATCAGGTGGTAGGTCGGCGAACGAAACGACACGTCGCCGAGCACGAGGGCCAGGCACCCGCCGGCAACGGTGAACATCCACAGCACCGTGAACGACCGGACTATTCGGGGGACCGGCACGCTGCGCCCGCCGTTGAGGAGGTAGAGGAGGAAGACGGTCGCCGCCCCGTAGTAGCCGAACCGGAGGACGTAGCCCGAGAGCCTCCCCACCGTGTCGATGCTGAACGCCGAGCCGGCCACGGCGAGCAGGAAGATCACCCAGAAACCGATGCCCTTCGGGACGACCAGTCGGCGGTGGCGGAGCAACGCCCCCGCCATCGGCAACGCGAGCACCACCCACATGAAGCCGCTGAGGCCGAGTACGAACCACAGCGGGTAGGCACCGATCATGAGGGTCAGCGGCCACTGCGGCAGCACCGACTCGGCGTCGTCGAGCGCTTCGGCGGGGACAGCCCCGTCCGGTGGGGCGAGGGCGATCGTCATCGGTGGTGATCAGCCCACGTCGGCGACGATCAGCCCGACGATGTCGGAGCCGACCCTCTTCAGCTGCTCGACCGAGGCGATGATCTCCTGCCTCGATTCGGCGCCCGCCTCGGCGACGACGACGGCTGCATCGCACAGCCCGGCGACGTCGACCGCGTCGGCGACGTCGAGCACCGGTGGCACCTCGACGACGACCAGGTCGTAGTCGGCCTGGACGGCGGCCATCAGGCGCCCGAACGCGCTGCTCTGCAGAACGCTCGTCGGCCGATCGAGTCGGGTACCGGCCTGGAGGACGCCCAGGTTTTCGACTCCGTCCACGGGGGTGATCGACTCGCCGAGCCTGGCATCACCGAGGATCACATCGCTGAGACCCGAGCCCTCGGCCACGCCGAGATGCCGGCCGAGCGCGTCGTTGCGAAGGTCGGCGCCGACGACCAGCGTGCGCCTCCCGGCCCTGGCCGCCGTCGCCCCGATGTTGGCGGCGACGGCGGTCGCCGCCGCGGCATCGTTGACCCCGGCCACGAGCACCACCGTCCGATCGAGGCTGTCGAGGTTGAACAGCAGCGTGCCCTGCAACCGCCGGTAGGCGTCGCTGCCGGCGGTGTTGACGGGGAACACCCCACCGATACCGGCCTGGCGACTGGCGACGGGGGCGGTGCCGAGGAGCGGTACACCGAGCACGCCGGCGTCGAAGCCGGTGCTGCGCAACCGGTCGTCGGTTCGGTCGATGACGAACACGCCTGTCAACCCGGCGACGAGCCCGAGCAGGGTCCCCAACAGCGGCCCGGCCGCGAGGGGAAGACCGTCAGGGGAGGTGGGCACGGCCGCGTCGGTGAGGATCACCCCTGGGTTGACGCTGAGCGACTCGAGGTTGGCGAACGTGGTCCCGATCACCGTCAGTTCCTGACGCTTCGCCACCTCGGCATAGGCGAGCACTCCGTCGGCGGGGACCGCGCCGAGCTCATCGTCCAGGGCATCGAGCTCGGCCACGAGCTCGGCCTCGCGAGCGGCGAGGCGCTGCCGGGACTCGCCGTTCCCGATCGTCGCCTCGTCCCGCCGGAACTCCAGATATGCCACCGCGCTCGACTGGGCCAAGGCGCTGACCGTCTCTGGATCGTCGCCGGTGGCGGTGAGGACGAGGATCTGGGAGTCGGGCAGGATCGACACCTCGAGCCGCTCCGATGACCGGCGAGCCTCCTCGGGGCCGACCGCGATCCCCCGGGCGGCGTCGATCACCTCCGACGAGGCGAGATCGGTCGTGCCGAGCTGCTCCGCCGCGACCCTGAGCCCCAGCGCCCGCTCGGCCACCCGCTGCGATCCTGCGACGGCTTCTTCGGTCTCGGCGCTGATCTGGCGGTTCGAATCGAGGTTTGGCTCGTCGCTCTGGCTGACGATCGGCCTGACCTGCACGACGGCTTCCGCTGTGTAGGTCCCCCGATCGAGGGCCACCAGCACGGTTCCGATCACGGCTCCGAGGGCGGCGATGACTGCGAGAGCGCCCCGCCACCGCCGGACGACACCGGTATATTCAGTCAATGGAAGGATAGGAATTTCGCCCTGGGTCATGGGATTGCGCCCTTCGTAGGCTGGTGCCGCTGCCCGATTGTTCGGCATCGGACACGACGGCCCTGAGGACTTCTTGCGGTCGCCGCCGACCGGTTGGGGACCTCGCGCGAGGGGTCAACCTGCCCGGTTCTGCACAGGCGCCTACTCAAGTTTGGCCTCGGCCCACCGACCTCGAAAGCACGATGAAAACACAGCTCTCCCATATCGCCCTCCTCGAAGCCGAAGCGATCCACATCGTCCGCGAGGTCGCGGCAGAGTTCGAACGGCCGGTGATGCTGTTCTCGGGGGGCAAGGACTCGATCGTGATGCTGCACCTCGCCGTGAAGGCGTTCGCGCCAGCACCGGTGCCGTTCCCGATCATGCACGTCGACACGGGCCACAACTTCGACGAGGTGATCGAGTTCCGCGACCGTCGGGTGGCCGAGACGGGCGTTAAGCTGATCGTGGCCTCGGTTCAGGACGCCATCGACGCCGGCAGGGTGGTGGAAGAGACCGGGCCCCGGGCATCGCGCAACCGCCTCCAGACCACCGCGCTGCTCGACGCCATCGAGGAGCACCGCTTCGACGCGTTGTTCGGTGGTGCCCGCCGCGATGAGGAGAAGGCGCGGGCCAAGGAGCGCATCTTCAGTTTTCGCGACGAGTTCGGTCAGTGGGACCCCAAGGGGCAGCGTCCCGAGTTGTGGAACCTCTACAACGGGCGCCACAAGCCCGGTGAGCACATGCGGGTGTTCCCGATCTCCAACTGGACCGAGCTCGACATCTGGCACTACATCCGCGACGACGAGGTCGAGGTGCCGAGCGTGTATTACGCCCACCGCCGCCCGGTGTTCAATCGCGACGGGATGTGGCTCGGCGTCACGCCCTACATCGAGCTCATGCCGGGCGAGGAGGCGGAGGAGCGGATGGTCAGGTTCCGCACGATCGGCGACGCCACCTGCACCGGGGCGGTGGACTCCTCGGCCACCGACATCCACCTCGTGATCGAAGAGGTCGCCGCTACTCGGATCACCGAGCGGGGAGCGACCAGGGCCGACGACCGCACGACCGAGGCCGCCATGGAAGACCGGAAAAAGGAGGGCTACTTCTGATGGATCTTCTACGCCTGGCCACCGCTGGGTCGGTCGATGACGGCAAGAGCACGCTCATCGGTCGCCTGCTGTACGACTCGAAGTCGATCTTCGAGGATCAGCTCGCGTCGATCGAGGCGACGAGCGCCAGCCGGGGCGACGAGCACACCAACCTCGCGCTCCTCACCGACGGTCTCCGGGCCGAGCGCGAACAGGGCATCACGATCGACGTCGCCCACCGGTACTTCGCCACGCCGCATCGGAAGTTCATCATCGCCGACACGCCCGGCCACATTCAGTACACGCGGAACATGGTCACCGGGGCGTCGACCGCCGACCTGGCCATCGTGCTGATCGATGCCCGCAAGGGGATCCTGGAGCAGTCCCGCCGCCACTCGTTCATCGCCAACCTCCTCCGCATCCCGCACCTCGTGCTGGCGGTCAACAAGATGGACCTCGTCGACTACGACCAAGACGTCTTCCTGGAGATCAAGGCGGAGTACAGCCAGTTCGCCACCCGACTCGAAGTCCCCGACCTCACGTTCATCCCGATCTCGGCCCTGCACGGCGACAACGTGGTCGACCGCTCGGCCAACATGGACTGGTACCGAGGGGCGACGTTGCTCCATCACCTCGAAGAGGTCCACATCGCCTCCGACCGGAACCTGGTCGACGTTCGGTTCCCGGTCCAGTACGTCGTCCGGCCTCAGAGCACCGAGCACCACGACTACCGGGGGTACGCCGGCACCGTGTCCGGGGGCGTCTTGAAGCCCGGTGACGAGGTGATGGTCCTGCCCTCGGGCTTCACGACGAGGATCGCATCGATCGACACGGCCGACGGCCCCGTCGAGGAGGCGTTCGCCCCGATGTCGGTGACGATCACGCTCGAAGACGATCTCGATGTGAGCCGGGGCGACATGATCTGCCGGCCGCACAACCAGCCAGCGGTCAGTCAAGACGTCGAGGCGATGGTGTGCTGGATGTCGGAGCAGACCCGGCTGACCGCCGGCTCGAAGCTGGCGATCAAGCACACGACCCGCTGGGCTCGGGCGATGGTGAAGGAGTTTCGCTACCGCCTCGACATCAACAGCCTCCACCGCCAGGAGGATGCCGACAGCTTGAGCCTCAACGAGATCGGTAGGGTTCGGCTGCGGACCACCCAGCCGCTCCTCGCCGACGATTACCACCGGAACCGCAGCACCGGGAGCTTCATCCTGGTCGACGAGACCACCAATGTCACCGTCGGTGCCGGCATGATCGTCAGCGCCGAGTAGGAGCCGGGCGCAGAGTGCCCATCGAGGAGGCGTCGGCCAACACCGTCTGGCACCCGAGCGCCGTCGCTCGCGATCGACGGTGGACCGCCGTCGGCGGCCGGGGGGCCACCGTGTGGCTGACCGGCCTGTCGGGCTCGGGCAAATCGACCGTGGCCGTGGAGCTCGAGCGCCAACTGCTCGAGGACGAGCGTCCCGCCTACCTGCTCGACGGCGACAATCTCCGCCACGGGTTGAACGGCGATCTGGGGTTCTCGGCGGCCGATCGCGACGAGAACGTTCGGCGGGTGGCCCATGTGGCCCGACTGTTCGCCGACGCGGGGCTGGTGGCCATCGTGCCGCTGATCAGCCCCTATCGGGCAGCTCGCGATCTGGCTCGCCGGTTGCACGAAGACGCCGGCATCGTGTTCCTCGAGGTCTTCGTCGACACCCCGCTCGACGAGTGCGAGCTCCGTGATCCCAAGGGCCTGTACTCGAAGGCCCGGGCCGGCGAACTGACCGGCCTGACCGGGATCGACGCCCCTTACGAGCCCCCGACCAATCCGGAGATCAGGCTCGAACCGGCGGACGGCTCGCCGACCGAGATGGCGGCCCTGATCCGCGCTGCGCTCCCGACCGCTTGACGCGCCTGCGACCTCAGGCGCACGGTGTACCGTCGGGACCGGGGCCGGGCACGATCCCGACTTGGTTCTCGACCGGTGCTTGGGCGGCCGCCGGCGCAGGCTCCTCGGCTGGCGCGGCAGCGGTCTCGGCCGGTGCCGCCGGGGCGGCGGCGGCTACCTCGTCGACACCTTGGTCGGGGTTGAGACCCGCGTACTCGGGGCCCACCACGAGCACGACGCCATCGAGTGAGTCGTCGACATCGTAGGCCGGCGGCCTCAGGAGGCTCGTGCCGAGGACCGTCGCCTGAGGGGCCAGCAAGCCCGGATACCTGACGACCGTCTGGTCGACGAGGGCGGTGGCGTTGCCGACCTCGTCGACGACGAACCCGGCTGCCCGCAGCTCGTCGGCCGTCGATCCGGCGAGCCCGGAGATCTGGGCGCCGTTGAGGACCTCGACCGAGAAGCTGTCGCGGGCGACGGCGGGCGCATCCGATGGCGGCTCCTCACCGGGCGCCGGTGTGCGAAAGATGTCGAGGACGGGCTGGGCTTCGGCCTCCTGCAGTGCCAGCACCGACGCGCCGCCGCTGGTGCGAAAGCCCTCGACCGGGAGGGCGTGACGCCGGATGTCCTCGCCACCGACCGAAGCGAACGTGCGGGCCAGACCGATCAGGTCGCCGGCTCCCGCCCCGTCGTCGATGAGGAGGTTCTCACCTCCGACCCGGAGGATCCGGTCGATCGTGCCGAGGTCGGTCAGGTCGACCTGGGCGTTCGCGGTCGACGCCAGCCGTGTGAGCAGGAACTGCTGTCGTGCCGTTCGGCCGAGGTCGCCCGTGGGGTCGGGCAACCACTGGCTCCCATCGTGATATTCGAGCGAGCGGCTCCTGGCGAAGGCCAGCGCCTCGAAGCCCGTCAGTGAGTGACAGCCGGCCTCGGGGATGTCGAGGCCGGACTTCGGGTCGCGAACCGGGGTGTCGAACCAGATCGGCACGCCGCCAACGGCATCGATGACCGCCTGGAACCCGACGAAGTTGACTTCGGCGTAGTTGTTGATCTCGATGCCGAGGACGTCCTCGACGGTCGACACCAGCCGTGCTTCGCCGTCCTCGGCGGCGAAGGCCGAATTGATCCTGCCGTTGTCGCCCGTGCCGGCGATCGGCACCCACAGATCGCGAGGCACCGACAACAGATCGACCGTCCTCGCGTCCGGGTCGACCCGGGCGACGATGATCGTGTCGGTCCGCTTGCCCTGAACTTCCTCGCCGAGGAAGATCCCGGCGTTGGGGTCGTTGGGGTCGATGCCCTCTCGGGAATCGGAGCCGACCAGCAACCAGTTCGACGGAGTCCCCGACGGAGCCGCCTCGACCTCCGGCACGCTGAGGAATTGGATGTGGCGATACCGGGCGAGGCCCCAGGAAAGCCCGACCGCAGCCAGCAGAACGGCCAAGGTCGAGAGCACACCGAGGGTGAGCAAGATGCGTTGCGGCCAGGTACGGCGAAAGCGAGTGCGCCGGATCCCTGACACGCCTGCCCGCGGCGGCTCTGACCATTGTGTCACTGCTGTCTCCCTACCAGCGGGCCGCCGCCCGATACCGCCGGAAATCGTTACGCCGAACGAACAGCCAACGGTACCAACCAGCAGCGATGTCGTGGTGGCGCGCTGCCAGTGCTCGACACCGAGCGACCAAAAGGGTCAGACCTGCTGAAGAATCTCCGAAGATCGGCAAGTAGAATGATCGGGGTCCGGGCCACGATCGTCCTTCGTCGGACTCCCCAGGTGTATGACCGAACCACTGTCGAGTAGTCCCGAATCACACGAGACACCCGAGGCTGACGAACCCGACCAGGGTCGTAGGCCGTTGGCATCGCCACCCCCGCACCCGGCCGGGAGGGCGAAGCCCGTCATCGCCGCCTCCCAGCCCGGGCTCGCCCGGCGGGCCGACGAGGACAGCGGATTCCTCGAGACCGATGAGCACGGCGTTGAGATCGGTCACGGCCGCCCCCTCCCGTCGGTGGCGCCGAGCCCCCCGACGAGACCGGTACCGCGACCCCCGATGCCGCCCGCCCCGCCGGATGGTCCCGCCAGCGTCGAGGTACCGAACGCCGAGGAGCCGATCGCCGAGGAGCCGATCGCCGAGGAGCCACCGCCGCCACCACCACCGCCCCCTCCTCCGGTCGACCTCGACGCCTTCGACCCGCCGACCGCGCCGGCCGTTGACCCACCCCTGGCCGAGGAGGCCTTGGCGGACGCAGCGCGGGTCGACCTCGAC
>Ga0224508_10001336_pt1 | contig 22217 bp, 23 predicted proteins | sample SF_Jan12_sed_USG_4_FD_170157 | JGI IMG/M metagenome (GOLD analysis project Ga0224508, IMG submission 170157) | Sediment microbial communities from San Francisco Bay, California, United States - SF_Jan12_sed_USGS_21 | ecosystem: Environmental > Aquatic > Marine > Sediment | place: USA... | reverse complement strand
GCCCGGCCGCACGGGAAATCACGATGATGCCGTCGGCATCGACCGGCACGGCGCAACAGACTGCGTAGTCGGCGTCCTCCGCGATCATGTTGCGGCACGGCATGACGAGGTATTCATGCACATAGGGCGCGGCGGTGACAATCGCCTTGACGCCGCTGATGACGATGCCGTCCTTGCGGCGCTGCTTGATACGGACATAGGAGTCCGGGTTCGACTGGCGGTGCGGGCGCAGCGAACGGTCGCCCTTGCCGTCGGTCATCGCCACGCCGCAGGTCAGGTCGCGCTCCTGCACGGTGTGCATGTAATTGACGAAACGCTGATGGACATCGGTGCCGTTGGCCACGTCCATGCGGTGGGTCGTCTGATAGATCGCGTTCAGCGCATCGTGCGTCAGATAGCGCTGGGCGCACCCGCTCTCGCGGCAAACCAGCCGCACCGCTTCGAGCTTATTCAGCAAATCCTGCGTACTGCGGTTGATATGCAGCATCCGGTTCACGTCCTTGCCGCTGGTGTGCTGCGCGCCGATCATGATCTGCCGATAGTCGTTTTCCAGCGCGAAATCATAGGTAACGCCGATCGCGGCGACCCCCGGCGCCAGCCGCGGATCGTCGGCGACCGACGGCACTTCGTCACCATCGACATAGACCCGCGGTGAATATTCCCGCAGCGAGTCCCGAAACGCTTCCGCCGACATCAACATGGTGCGGTCCTCCAGTACTTAAGACGAAACAAATTACAGATTATCGGCGGCTCAATCCAAACAAAGCGCGTCACCCAATTCCTCCAGGTCCAATGCGGTATCGAGCGCCATCACCGCATCGAGTACGCGCTCGGCGCGCGCCGTACTGACCGCGCGGGTGGCGTTCGACCAGTATTTGCCGAGGATATCCTCCGCCGACAGGGGATTGGCGTCGGAGCCGCGATTGTACGGCTCGCGGTGGCGCAATTCCCGGCCATCCCCGGTTCGGATCACGACCTCGCCGGAATAGTACCGCGGGAAATTCGAGTCCTCGTCGACCGCGTAGCTCACACGGTCGCACAGCGCGAGGATTTCCGGATCGGTGAACGCATCCGGATCCAGTTCGTCGAGCGTGAAGCGGCCGCGCACCAGCGAGGCGGCGATGATGTAGTGGATGCTGAACTGGGCTTCGTAGGCGTTGGCCGGGCGGCGCTTGGCCTCCTCCGGCACGCACACGACCTGCACCTGACCGTCGCCGATCAGGCCGACGGCGGAGTCGATGTCATCCGGCGTCAACCCATGCTCGGCCTTGAGCGCCAATGCGGCGTCGGCGAAGGCGTGGTTGAAATGGCACGCCGGATACGGCTTGAACGCAACATTCATCAATTCCCATTCCTCGCCCAACCCGTTGGTACAGGTGGCGAGATCGAACGGCGCGTCGGCGCCGATATGAGTGCCGAGATGCAGGTTGAAGAGGCCGTAGCGGCCTTCATAGGCCTGTTTCGGCCCTGCAAAACCCTGCTTGGCCATCGCGGCCGCCGTGATGCCGCACACCCCGGCCCAGCCGGGATGCTGGCGTTTGGTCCAGGCGCCGTCGGCGAGGAATTCAAGACTGCCGCCGGCCATGCTGAGGGTGATACCCTGTGCCTGCGCGATCTGCTGCACGCTGAGGTCGGCGAGCCGTCCGGCCGCCAGTGTGCACCCAAAGGCGCCGACCAGACCGGTCGGATGATGGCCCGCCCGGTGCAGATTGCCGTCCACCGCCATGCCGATCCGCGAGCTTGCCTCGACCGCGATCAGATAGGCGGCCAGCGCCTCGGCGCCCGTGACGCCGTTCGCCAATCCGGCCCCGAGAACCGTCGGCACGGCGCTCGCCGAGGCATGGATAACGCCGCCGCTGTGGGTATCGTCGAAATCCAGGCCATGGATCAGCGTGCCATTGAGATGAACCGAATCCCGCAGCGGCAGCCGCAACGGCAGGCCGATTACCGGCAGGTCGCCCGCGCCGCCCAGGCCGTGCATCGCGTTCGCCATGCGATGGCCGAATTCATAGGTGGTCGACGCCAGACCGATGCCGAGACAATCGAGGATGTGCAGCTTCGCCCGTTCAACGACTTCTTCGGGTACGCGCGCCAGATCGAACCCGCCGGCGAAGACGGCGAGTTTTTCGGAAATGAAGGCGTCGGCGGCGGCTTCTGTAGCGGGCGAAAAGGCGGTCGGTTTGACGACGGTGTTCATGGATCCTGCTCCCACAAATATCGATCTCGATGGCGGCGGCGTTCGCGACCAAGGTATTACAAAGTTGTCCGGACATGTATGGCTTTTTCCGGTACCCGGCGCGGCCTATAGTGCCGCTTCCGCCCCGACAAGAAAACAGTCATTCACAGACAATCAAAGGAGCCCGACGGTGCCGGAAAGTCAGAATCAGGCCGCCAGCCAGAGGCCGCTCGCCGGCATCCGCGTGATCGATATCGCGACCTATATCGCCGCCCCCTATTGCGCCACGATCATGGCCGAATTCGGCGCCGAAGTGATCAAGGTGGAAATGCCGAAAGTGGGCGACCCGTGCCGGAGGCTCGGCACGGTCACCGACTGCGGCGACACGCTGGTCTGGCTCAGCGAGGCGCGCAACAAGAAGTCGGTGACGCTGAACCTGAAATCGCCGGAAGGCGTCGAGATGTTGAAGAAGCTGGTGGCGCAGGCGGACGTGCTGACCGAGAATTTTCAGCCCGGCACGCTGGAAGGCTGGGGTCTCGGCTGGGACGTGCTCCGGGCCGTCAATCCGCAACTCGTCATGCTGCGGGTATCCGGCTACGGCCAGACCGGCCCCTATAGCGGCAAACCGGGTTTTGGACGCATCGGCAATGCCTTCGGCGGTATTTCTTTCCTCGCGGGTGAGCCGGACCGGCCGCCGGCGACGCCCGGCTCGGCGACGCTGGCCGACTACATGTCGGGGCTCTATGGCGCGCTCGGCGTGATGATGGCGCTGCGCGCCCGCGACGCCAGCGGCGAGGGCCAGGAAATCGATATCGGCCTGTACGAGCCGATCTTCCGCATTCTCGACGAACTCGCCCCGGCCTATGACAAGGTCGGCTTCATCCGCCAGCGCATGGGCGCGCCGACCGTCAATGTCTGCCCGCACAGCCATTACGAGACCAAGGACGGCCGCTGGGTCGCCATCGCGTGCACCAACGATAAGATCTTCGCCCGCCTCGCCGAATTGATGGGTCACGGGGATGTCGCCGGCGACGGAAAATACGGCACGATCAAGCAGCGCGACGCCGACCGGCCGGGCGTCGATGGCATGGTCACCGACTGGACCAAGCGGCACAGCCAGCAGGAAGTCGTCGCGCTCTGCACCGAAGCCGAAGTGCCCTGCGGCATCGTCGCCGCGATCGACGAGATATTCGAGGACCCGCATTACGCGGCGCGCGGCAACATCGCCCGCGTGAACGACAGCCGCGCGGGCGAGATCGCCGTGCCAAACGTGGTGCCCAGACTCAACGGCACGCCCGGCGGCATCGACACGCTCGGCCCCGCGCTGGGCGAACACAATGCGGAAGTTTACGGCAAGCTGCTCGGCCTCGGCGCAGACGAGCTGACGCGGCTGGAAGGCGACGGCGTAATCTAAATCGCGGTCACGCCGGCTTTATGGCCAGGAAGGCGTAGCCAAACACTTCGAAAGCGCGGGCATTCGCCTCGCCGCCGGCACCGGCGAATGTATCCGCCGGCGGGCCGATCTCGATCCCGGTGAAGCCGACTTCCTCCAGCATCTTCCGCCAGCCTGCGCACGGCAGGCCACCGGCAATTCAGGCGGTCCAGAGGTCAATGTTGCGGATTGCGGCCTCCGGCACCGGCTTGCCGTTGGCGATGTCGGCGAATTGCAGCCGCCCGCCGGGGCGCAGCACCCGCATGATTTCCGAGAAGACCTGCTTCTTGTCGGAACAGAGATTGATGACCCCGTTGCTGATCACCACATCGGCCCAGCCGTCCTCGACCGGCATCTCCTCGATCAGCCCCTCGCGGAACTCGACATGATCGAGCGCCATCGATTTGGCCGTCGCGCGGGATTTCGCCAGCATTTCCTCCGTCATGTCGATACCGACGACCCGTCCGCTTGGCCCGGTCTTGCCCGCCGCCACGAAGCAATCGAAGCCGCCGCCCGCGCCCACATCGACGATGCGTTCGCCGGCCGCGACGTCATGGATCGAGAACGGGTTGCCGACGCCCGCGAAGGATTCGACCGCCGCATCCGGCAGGGGATCGACATCGGCCGCGTCGTACCCCAAATGCCGCGCAAGCGGCCGGCCCGTGTGGAAATGGTATGTCCCGTGGGGATCGACCGCGACCTCCCGGTACTTGTTCTTCACTTCTTCCCGCAGGGCGTCCGCATCCACGACCGGCGTTTCGGGTGAGAGTGTTTCGGACATTGTCGGTCCTCCTCTAGATCGGGATTTGACACCTAAACCGGCACTTCGCCCAGGAAGTTCTTCCCCTTCTCCCCCTCGACCGCATCTGCCAGCCAGCCATTCCAATCGGCCTGCGACGGTCCATAGGCAGTCGGGTCGCGGGCGACGCCGAGATCGTCCATGAACTTTTCGAAGGTTTTTACACCGGCGGTCAGGTCATCGCCGAAGACACCGGCCAGCCCCGCGTCGCACGTCGCGTCATGGCCGATCGCCCATCCCATCACCATCGGCAGCGAAAAGCCGCAGGCGATGCCGTGCGGCACGCCGTGATGCATGGTCAGCGGATATGACATCTGATGGGCGATCGAGGTGCGTGTCTGCGACAGCGCGATGCCCGCCAGCATGGCCGCGTTCGCAATACGGGTGCGGAGTTCGATATTGCCGAGATCCTCGCTCAAGGCCGGCAGAGTGCGCAATACGTCGCGGGCCGCCTGCACGGCAATCGGCTGAGTCACCACATTGCGTTTCACGGTCCAAAGGCTCTCGAGCGCGTGGCTCATCGCGTCGAGCGCCGTGCTGATCGTCTGATCCCGCGGCAGGCTCACGGTGAGTTCCGGATCGACGACCGCATACTCGGCATAGGCGCTCGGCGTGCGAACGCCCCATTTGCCGTCATTCGCCTTGTCCCAGATGACCGCCCCGATGCTGACTTCGCTGCCGGTTCCCGACGTCGTCGGCACGGCGATAATGCACGGGGCCCGCAATTCATCCGACCGCGCGCCGCCGCATTCCAGATGCTCCTTCAACAGCCCCCAATCACCGCCGGATACGGCGAGCGCCTTTGCGGTATCCATGGCCGAGCCGCCGCCAAGTCCGACATAGACTTCCGGCAATCGGTCCATTGCCGCCAACGCGGCGCATCCGGCTTCGACCTCCGGAAAATCCGGATTGGCCATGACATTGTCGATCACGATGGCGGCCTTGCCCGCCGCCTGTTCCAACCGGTCCACCAGCCCCGCGAAATAGGGCTCGCCATAGGTCACGACCGCGTATGGCCGGCCGGCGATCAGTTCCGGCAGCCGATCGAAACTGCCCGGCCCGAAGATGGCCTTCACCGGATTGAAAAACTCCCCCATCGGGCCCTCTCCCTCAGTAACGACGCCTCGGCGCCGTCTTATGCCGCCAGTAGCGGCGTGCCTTCCAGCGGTTTCGATTTCCGTCCGTCGACGCCAATGGGAATGTCGCCGAGCGTCGTCGTGCGAATGAGCTGACGGTCGAAATCGCTGTGCTGAATATCCCGGGGGGCCAGATGCGCGGTAGACCGGTTATCCCACATGGCGACCGATCCGGGCCTCCACTTGAAGCGAAGCGTGAACTCCGGCCGGGTGGCGTGGGACTTCAGCATCGCGAGCAGCGCCGCACTCTCCGTCGGCGTCAGCCCGACGATTTCGCGCAGGAATTTCGGGCTTACCCACAGCGCGCGGCGGCCGTTTTCCGGATGCACGCGGACGATCGGGTGCTCGCTGACTTTCTGGTTTGCCGCGATGCGCTCGGCAAACTCCTTGCTCAGCGTTACCCCGTCGTAGCTCATATAGGTGTGCACCCCCCGCAGCCCATCGACGAACGCGCGCAGGGTCGGCGACAGGGCGTCATAGGCGGCGGCCAGGTTGGCCCACTGCGTATCGCCGCCATAAGGCGGTACGACATTTCCCCAGAGAATGGTTGCGGTCGGCGGATTGATCGCGGGCGTCAAATCTGTATGCCAGCCGGTCCACGGGTCGAACTTCGGCTCGCCCGAAATCCGCGTCTTCTGCCGGCCTTTCACGACGCCATAGATCTCCGGGAATTCCGGATCCACATCATGGATGTTGTGGCCGCGGTTGAGGGCACCGAATTGCCGCGACATGGCCACGAAACTGGCCTTGTCCAACTTTTGATCGCGGAAGAAGATCACCTTCCATTTGACGAAGGCCGCCCAGATTTCATTCCGCTGCTGCGCCGACAAAGGTTGGCCCAAATCCGCACCGCCGATCTCGGCGCCGATATCGAGCGCCAGCGGCGTAATCGTGATCGTCTCCGGTGCGATTTCCGGTGCGATTTCCGTCTGTAGTGCATCCACCGTCATGGGGTTCCCTCCCTAAGAATTTATCCTGCCGCCCCTGCGCATATATTCCTTGAGGACACGGCCATCCGGCCGGCTTCCCTTCCACGATAGCCTGATTGACCCGCACTTAAAATACGGCCCCATCGAATTCGGACGCCGTGCCGTCCCTTTGTCGATGCGACCGGGCCGGGCCCGCTGCGTAATTGGACAGCGCCAAGCGCCGCGAACGCCATCGAATGGCCAAAACAACTGCATAGGTAACTCCGCCGCCTGCCATGGCAGGCGGAAATCCGCAGACAGGATCGACCGAACACGCCCAAGGAATAAGGCAAAATTATCCCGAGTGATTTAGGAATTAATCCATAAAAATGGCGTTAACTTTCTGTTAACTCTTCATGTGATTTAGTCCCGCCCAACGGCGAAGAATCGTCGAATTTCCTTTCAATAAAACATACTTAACGAAGAGGACCTCGCCATGAAACAGATAGCTTTACTGCTGCTGCTCTTCGGAATTGGAAGCGCTGCGCTGAATTTTGTCGGATATGAATTTCGTTTGTTGTCCTGGATCGATACCTGGGGCGAGACCGTCGGATGGGCCATTCGAGGCGCCCTGTTCGTGGCCGGCGTCGTTCTATATGTCATCGACATGCGGATGAATTCGGGTCATGGGGCGGACGAAGCGCCGCAAGAGACCCCTCATGAGGCCCCGATGGCCGCACCGCAGCCGGAGCCGCAGCATCATCAGCCGATGGCTGGCGGTCAGCCGCAAGGCCAATAACCGGCCAATTCGACGCGGTCGACGGCATTACCGTTTCGATATGACCGCGTTCCTAAAACGACTGCTGAACACCCTCCCGACCGACATATTTGGTTGGGAGGGTGACGGCAGGCGCTTCGACTACGAAGACAAGACTCCACGATGCAGGGCGGCGATTGAGCCTGACCGTTCTATTCGGCCGCCGGACAGACACTGCGATCCAGATTCCCGATCGAGGGATCACGGCATTGCTTGATATGGCGCAGCGCGTCTTGTGCGTGACCGGAGATACGGAAATCCGGGTTTCGCGCGGCGGCGCGTAACGCCGCCTCTCCCGGCGTTCCGAGCAATTCCAGCAAATGCGCCGCGGCGACGGCGACCGTCCCTTTCTCATCGCCCAGCATGCGGGCGAGCACCGCGACATCGCCAGTAGCGACATGTGGGCGCACGGCCTTGATCGTGACGGTATTCGTCGCCCGGGTAAAATGCCTCCCGAGTTGCAGGTTATCGAGTATGAGCCGACGAATTTCGCCATAACGGCCGGTGTACCCGTCATCGCCATTCCACAGCAGCATCCCGCCAACCGCGCCCAACGCGACGACCGCGAACATCAACCCGCCCCATACCCGCTTGCGTCGCATTCAAACCGCCCCGCATGGTCGCCGCCCCCTCATTGGGAACCCTCATATTGGCCGCACCAACTGAAAAACGATACTATTGCTTTCCCTTAGGAGACGCATCGACACACGGAGAACGCCCCGATGGAGCTACGCACCCGGCCCTTACAGGACAATTTCGGCCTGGAAGTGCTCGACATCGACCTCGCCACGCTCGATCGCGAGACCTTCGATGCGATCTATCACCTTTGGCAGCGCGATCCGCTGCTGCTGTTTCGCCGCCAGAACCTGACCGAGCGCGAACTGGTCGATTACAGCCGCGGCTATGGTGAGCTCGACCATATCGTCCGCGGCGACATGCATTCGCCGCTGCACCCCGAGGTGATTTACGTCACCGGCCTCAAGCGGCCGGACGGGACGCCGCTCGGCGGACTCGGCACCTATGAGTTGAAATGGCATCACGACCAGATTTACCGTCAACGGCCGGCCAGCGGATCGATCTTTCAGGCAGCCGAAGTCCCCGAAAACGACGGCAGGACGTCCTGGTGCAACACCGCGCTCGCCTATGACAGCATGCCCGACGATTTGCGCGCCCAGGTCGATGGCAAGCAGGCTACGTGCAAATACGGCCTGCAACCGAATGTCAGCTTCCAGCGCGACATCAAGGACAAAAAGAAGATCCGGGAAATCAACGATCGCACGCCGCCGGCCACCCACGACATCGTGCTGCAAAATCCGGTGACCGGGCAGCGGTCGCTGTATCTCGATCCGTTCAAGACCTTCGAGATCGAAGGACAACCGGAATCCAAAACGCAAGACCTCCTGGACGCCCTGTTCGCGCATATCCTGCAACCGGCGCATATCTATACGCATACCTGGCGCAACGGCGACGTGGTGATGTGGGACAATGCGCGGCTGCTGCATCGGCGCGACGCCTTTGACGAAACCGTGCCCCGCTTCGCCAAGCGCACCACCATCTTCTTGCGGCCGGACGATTTCGCGGTGCCGGAACCGGGCATGACGTCTTCTTGACGCGGCGCACAAAGAGGCTTACTTCGGCGCTTCTTTTTGCAAGGTGGTGGCGGCCGATCCGGTGACCTATTCGGTAAAAGAGATCTTCTACACGCTGCAGGGCGAAGGCGCACGGGCCGGCCGCGCATCGGTCTTCTGCCGCTTTTCCGGCTGCAATCTGTGGAGCGGGCGCGAGGCGGACCGGGCCACCGCGGTCTGTCGCTTTTGCGATACCGAATTCGTCGGCACCGACGGACTTGGCGGCGGCCGGTTCGAGACCGCCGGCGCATTGGCCGAAGCGGTTGCATCCTACTGGCCGGCAGCCGCAACCGGCTTGCCTTATGTGGTCTGCACCGGTGGCGAGCCGCTGCTGCAACTGGACCCGCCGCTGATCGATGCGCTGCATGGCCAAGGCTTCGAGATCGCCATCGAGACGAACGGCACCCTGCCCGTTCCCGGCGGCATCGACTGGATCTGCGTCAGCCCGAAGGCGGGCGCCGATTTTGTCCAGCAATCCGGCCATGAATTGAAGGTGGTGTATCCGCAACCGGGCATCGATCCCTTGGCGATGCTCGACCTCGATTTCGCACATTTCTCGTTGCAGCCGATGGACGGACCCGATATCGAGAACAACATGGCGGCGGCGTGCGACTATTGCCTCGACCACCCGCAATGGCGGCTCAGCCTCCAAACCCACAAAATGCTCGGAATCCGTTGATGACAAATGTCGTGACCATCGTAAAAAGCTTCGGATTCAGCGCCGCGCATTTCTTCCCGAACATGCCGGAGGATCACCCCTACCGCCGCATGCACGGCCATTCCTTCAAGGTCGAGCTGGCGCTGACCGGCATCCCGGACCCGAAATTCGGCTGGGTGCAGGATTTCGACCAGGTGAGCGCCGCGATCGCGGCGGTCCGCGAAACGCTCGATCACAACTGCCTGAACGATATCCCGGGTCTTGAATTGCCGAGCCTGGAGAATATCAGCATCTGGCTGTGGCAGCGGCTGAAGGGCGCGTTGCCGGCGCTGTCCTGCGTCACCGTCAGCCGCGACGCCAACGGCGAGGCCTGCCACTACACCGGACCGGTCGCGTAACATTCACTTTCATGAAGTCGGCGCCAGCCCGCTCCCCCACCCGGCCACCTACAGGATACTGGCATTGGGTGGCCGGGTGGGGGAGCGGGCTGGAACCGTAACCAATAGCCTAAACCGGGCGGTCGCCCTCGACGATGACGCGATAAAGCAGGCGGCGTTCGGACATGTCGTAGTCGGCATGGGCGCGGTGCATCGCGGCGCGGTTGTCGAACACAACCATGTCGCCGAGCCGCCATTCATGCCGGTAGACGAATTGCGGCTTGATCGCCTGCGCCAGCAGGTCGGCGAGGAATTCGATGCTTTCCTCCGGCTCCATGCCCTCGATCCGCTCGGTCTTGCTGATGTGGAAATAGAGCGCCTTGGTGCCGTTGTCCGGATGGGTTCGCACCATCGGATGCATCACGTTGTTGGAGTATTTTTCAGCATCTTCCGGCCGCGCCCGCGCGTTGCCGCCTTTCGTCACCTCGACCGCCAGATTGTTGACCGTCCTCAGTTTCGATAGCCGGTCTTGAAGGTCTTCCGGCAAGGCCGCCAAACCGGCCCGCATGTTGGCGAAGCTGGTGCCGCCGCCCTGGCTTGGCAGTTCGACCGCATAGAGCATGGTCGCCTTGGGCGGGCGTTCATGATTGGTGTGGTCGGTATGCCACATGGTCGCGCGCGGGATGCGTTTACCGTCCGCGCCCACGCCGCCGTCCTCGCTCGACACATACGCCAGATGCGGATGATCGGGACTTTCGAATTGCGAATAGTGCTGGCGCATGGTCGGGCCGAAGAGGCCCGCGGCCCCGACGAATTGGATCGGCTTCAACTCCTGCTCGCGGAACACCAAAACAACGTGTTCGGCCAAGGCGTCATTCAACGCCGCGCGCGTTACCGCATCGACCGGCGCGCGTAGATCGATGCCCTTCACCTCTCCCGCGATATGATCGCCGAGCGGTTCGACCGAAAATGCCATTCCGATCCCTCCGTTTTCCCAGATCGCCAAGCTTCCAATCGTGCAGGATCGTCAAACACAGCCGGCGATCGCGCAAGTTATTTTGCGCCGCCGCGCCCGCACTCGGGCCTGTCCTTCCGTTTGTAATAAACGAAGGGAAGAAGAATTCTCTTTTGCGGACCGGTCAATGGCCCCGTCCGGTCATACGGCATCACCGTATCGACTTCGGGATAACTGTAGGGAATGAACACCTTGTTCTGCGCGTAGCACTGAAGAAACTTCGGGTTTTCCACCAGTTCGATATCCGAGAGGAACCACGGATCGCTGACATCGCGGCCGTCCGCCGCGGCGAGGATGATGTAGTCCGGCCGGCGCGACAGCACATACGCGCCGTCCCCCTTATTGTGACCCGGCCAATGCTGACGGCGCAATCTAATCGCCGGGATGTCCCGGCGCGCGATCACCGCGTCGTTCAGCCCCAGCATGTCGATGAACCGCTTATCCGGATTATAAAAAGCCGTGGAGCCGGCGGTATTGAGCGCGATCAGCGCACCGGGTGGCCAGGCCTCGGCGATATACTGGCCGACGATGGTGCCCATGACCGCCGCTTGATCCCACCGCTTGCCGGTTACCACAAAGGATTGCAGAACGATCAGGGTGGACAGCGTGGCGGCCGGGATGAGCGGCCGCGCGATGCGCGGCAACACTTCGGAGGCGCCAAAACTGACCAGCATGGCAAACAAGGCCGCCAATGGCGCCAACAAACGGTATTGCGCCATGTGATCGCCGCCGACCGATGCGACATAGAGCGCATACAGCCCCGCGCTCGCGCCCAGATACGCCACCTCCCGGCGGTACCGGCCCCGCCAGCCGAACACGCCGGCAACCAGCGCCAGGATTGGCAGGAGGGGCGGTTGCAGCGCATAGAGCGCAACATATTTGAGGCCTTCGAGCAGGTTGGCCGACGCCTTCACGTAATAGGTGTTCGGCAGGAATTCGCCGTAATACGCATAGCGGAATGCCAAAAATCCGATGATGAACGGCGCGCCACACGCGGCGAAGCGAAAGGCCCGGAAGAAACCCTCGCGAAAGGAACCCGACCCCAGCAGGATGACGAGGCCCGAGATCACCACAAAGATCGCGCCGTCCTGGCGCGTCATCACCGCCAGCGCCGCCACCACGCCCGCCAGCGGCAGCCATTGCCAGGCGCGCGGTTGCTTCAGCGCCATCAGCACGCACGCATGCAGGGCGAAGACCAGCGCCCCGAAGAGCGGGCCTTCCAACCCGCCCCAGACCCAGACCAGGAAAGGCATGCTGGATATCGCGAACGCCCAGCCGACCAACGCCGCGTCGAGCGGTACAAAACGGCGCATCGCCGGCAAAAAAGCTGCGGCGATAAACGCCAGGGCCGAAAAGCCGGCAACCCGGGTCGACATCATCGGTTCAAGCCCGAGGCTTTGCAGGGCGGCGGTGAGCATCACGAAGAGAAAATTGGTAAAGCCCTCGACGCGCTCACCGGGATTCCAGGCCAGTTCGCCATGCGTAAGCAGGTTGTGTACGTAGCGAAGACTGATGAAGGCGTCGTCTTGATAATAGAACCGGTAGCTGTACAGAATCCAAACCGCCATCACGACCGCCACGGACGCAAGCAGCAGGCTCGGCGACAGCGAAAGGCTTTCCCCTTCGCGCCGATTTTCCGCTCCCACCGAGTTGGCCTGCGTGCTCATCGAATCGCATTTCCGGATGAAGGTTCTGATAAATCCGAACCAACGGCACGGTTGTCGGATCGCCCGCCCTAAGGGGCCGGATTAGCATCGCCAGCAAAGGTTTAGATTTTCTTCACAAATCCCGGAAAATCCGGGGATTCCATACAGCTCCGTCAGCGCCACCATGTCGGGCCCGTGCCATGCCGCCGGACAGGCGTCTGCGCCGGAACCACGTGTTCGTGCTTCGGACAGATCTTTTCGTTTACCGGATGGTCGACGGCCCCGTCACGCGGCCTCGCGGATCTGGCGCAGCGTTTCGAGCGTGCGCTGGGCCTTGTAGACGATCGGATAGTCGATGAAATAGCCGTCCATTTGTATCGAGGACGATCCCTGCCGCTCGGCTTCCGCAAAAGCCGCGATGACGCGCTCGGCGAAATCGATTTCCGCGTCACTCGGCGTGAAAACCCGGTTGACCACTTCGACCTGCGGCGGATAGATGCACATTTTGCCCTGGAAGCCGATCTGTTTCACATGGCGCGTCGATGCCTCGAGATTTTCCAAATCCTTGATATGAATCCAGACCGTGTCGAGCGGCGGCTCGATGTCGCCAACGCGCGACGCTATCACCATTTCCGCCCGCGCGGGCTCCAGTTCCGCCTCCTCGATCGTCCACTCCATGTTCATGTCCAGCGTGTAGTCGCCCGCGCCGAACGCCATGCGGCGGACCCGCGTGCCGGCGCAGGCGATCTCCCGCGCCGCGGCAATGCCCTTCCCCGTCTCGATGATCGGAATGATGTCGATGCCGCCGACCGGCAGGCCGCGCTCGCGCTCCAGGCTGCCGACCAGCCAGTCGAAGGACCGCATTTGATCGGCGCTCTCGCACATCGGAAAAATGATGCCGTCGAGCCACGGCCCGACGATGGCCGCCGCATCGCCGTAACAATATTCGGTGTTGTACGAATTGACCCGGACATAACCGCCGCCCCGGCGCGGTTGCTTCAACGCCTCGACCACCGTCGCCCGCGTCGCCACCTTCTCGGCATTCGCCACCGCATCCTCGAGATCGAGAATCACATTGTCCGAACCGCAGCCGAATACCTTCTCGACCTTGCGCGGGTGGTTTCCGGGGGCGAACAGGAAGGTACGATAGGCGGGCATCGACGATCTCCGACGGGTTGATTGCAGATATTCCGATCATGCCAAACCCGCTCCCGGAGAACAATCGGGTTCGGGCCGTCGTGATCCCGGCGCGCCCGTCGGCATTTGGCAGATTTATTATCGTAAAACAATCATTTTTTATTGTATTTTCCGAATAAATAGCCTGTATTACGGTCTGAGCCAGCGAGTCACGAGGCCTGCCATGTCGAATCTCGTTCGCATCCAACGGATTAGCCGCGTCATGCGGATCTGCTGCACGATTATCGCCTTCGCTATCCCGCCCGTGCTTGCCACCATGTGGGCAACCTTCAGTGTCTGGGCGCCGACTCACCCGGAACTGGCCCATATCCGCCCCCTGCCCGACCCCATGCCGCCGGCGTCCCTGATGCTGGGGTTTGCCATATCCCTGATACCGGGCAGCATTTCCATCTATGCGTTCTGGCGCCTGCGCACCTTGTTTGGCCTCTATGAACAAGGGCAAATCTTCACTGCGGACTGTATCCGTTCGCTTCGTGGTTTCGCCATCGCGATCATTTTGTTTGCCGTGGCGAAACCCTTCGCGAATGCCCTGTTGAGCATGGCGCTGACGTTCAGCAATCCGCCGGGACAAAAGATGCTGTCGATCAGCGTGGGATCTTCCGACTTCACGACCGCCTTCATCGGCTGCGTCTTCCTGATCATCGGCTGGACGATGGACGAAGGCCGCGAGCTGGCGGAAGACCAGGCACAGATCGTCTAGCGGGCCGAGACCCGATCCAATGCCGATCATCGTCACGCTCGACATCATGCTGGCGACGCGGAAGGTCAAATCCAAGGACCTTGCCGCGGCGGTCGGCATTACCGAACAAAACCTCTCGCTGCTGAAATCCGGCAAGGTCAAGGGCATCCGCTTTGCAACGCTGCAAGCCATCTGTGACCATCTTGATTGCCAGCCCGGCGACATTTTGAGATATCAAAAATCGGACCAAGAATGATACGATACTGGCACATCGCCCATGGTCTCATCCTCACCGCAATGCTGGCCTCCATGCTTGCGCTAACCGCTTGCAGCAAGGAGCAACTACGGCATTTCTCCCACGATGTGTGCGCGCGAACCGGCAATTGCACCAACTATGGCAAGGGTGGCGAGCCGAACGAACGCTGGGACCCCTGATTCGGCAAACATCCAAAGCAGGCACAGCGCCGGAGCGAAAACCATTCCATCGAACGCAAATACCCGCATGATGCCGAATGGCGGCACCAGCATGGCAATCGAATGCCCCCTCAACCGGACTCTAACTTACGCGACAACACCAGCGCTTTTTACGAGGAGCTTGCCGCGTTCGACGATTTCGAGGGCTTCACCGACCCGTCGCGCTACCGGCCGTTGCCGGCGGATTGGCAAGTGGCGCTGGCCGATATTCAAGGATCGACAAAGGCGATTGCCGAGGGCCGGTACAAGGACGTCAATATGATGGGCGCGGCCTGCATCACCGCCGTGTTGAACACCCTCAAACAGTTTCATCCCGTGTCCGACATTCCCTATGTCTTCGGCGGCGACGGCGCCGCCTTTGCCGTGCCCGGCTACACGGTGGATCGGGTTCGCGACGCCCTGACCCGCACCAAGACTCTTTGCGAGACGCGGTTTGGACTGGCGATGCGCATCGGCATCGTGCCGATCGCTGATCTGCGGGAACTGGACCGCGATATCCTGGTCGCCAAGTTCCGCCTCAGCCCCGGCAATCACCTGGCCCTGTTCAGCGGCGGCGGTATCGAACTCGCCGACAAATTGATCAAGGACGAGGCTGCCGGCGCGCCCTATCGCGAGGCAGCGACCGGCCCGGGCGACATGCCCGATCTCGCGGGTCTCACTTGCCGCTGGGCGCCCATCGGCGCGCGAAACGGCAAGATTGTCTCGGTATTGGTGATGTCGACCGAAACCGACCCGGACGCGCGGGTAGCGGTTTTCCGAAATGTCATCGCCTGCGTGAACGAAGCATTGCAGCAAAATTTCGGCGATCTTTCACCGTCGACCGATGCCGGACTGCGCTTTCGCTGGCCGCCCGCCGGACTCCGGACCGAGGCCGGCGCCTCGGCCGGCCCGGGACGCTTCGCGTATTTAAGACGGCTCGCCGCCATCCTCGCGCAAAGCGCCCTGCAATGGATGCTGCACCGTGCCGGCGGCAAGGCCGGTTCCTACGACGCGCCGGCCTATAAGGCGGAGCTGATCGCCAACACCGACTTCCGCCGCTTCGACGACATGCTCCGGCTCGTGCTCGATTGCAGCGCCGAGCAGGTGCAAGCGCTCGACGACTGTCTCGGACGCATGCGCCGCGACGGCGGCATCGCCTACGGCCTGCACGCCGCCCATACCGCCTTGATGACCTGTCTCGTGTTCAACCTGGAAAAATCCGAGCACGTCCATTTCCTCGACGGCGGCGACGGCGGTTTTGCCGAAGCGGCGCGACACATGAAGGCGCAGTTGGCGGAACGCGGATGATCTCCGGGCTGTGGACGAGCGCGTCCTATTTCGGTGGCGCGACCCGGCTCAGGAATTCGATCGCCGCGCCGGCGAAGTTGTCGTTACGGTCGCCGGCGACCATATGGGCGGCGTTGTTCACCTGGACATATTCCGCATGCGGGACCTGTTTGAGGAAGCTCTGCGCCCCTTCTTCGCTCAGCACATTCGACAGGCCGCCGCGAACCAACAGTGTCGGCAGCGTCAGGCGATCGGCGCAGTCGTGCAGCCGCTGCCGGTAGTCGGTCTCGTCGCGCCATTTCTGGCGCCGTGCCGGATCCCAATGCCAGTGATATTTACCGTCCGCGCCGCGCCGGATGTTCTTGGCGAGGCCATCGAGCGTGCGCGGCCGCTTGCGGTGCGGCTGATAATTCGAGATCGCCTCGGCGACTTCCTCCAGGCTGTCGAAGCCTTCCGGCTTCTGGTTCATGAACGCCATGATCTCGGCCCGGCCTTCGGGTTCGGTGCGCGGTGCGGTATCGACCAGCACCAGCGCGGCGGCATCCACCTTACCCTCGCCGACGGCAAGGAGGCTGACTCCGCCGCCCATCGACGCCCCCACCAGGATCGGGCGTTGCGCGCCGACCGCCGCGATCACGCAGCACAGATCGTCGACCATGAAATCGGACCCGTAATCGTCCGCCGCCGCCCAGGCGGAATCGCCATGGCCGCGTGCATCGAAGGCGATCACGTGATAGCCCGCCTCGCCCAGCGTCTCGCCCGCGCCCTTCCAGGCATGGCGGGTCTGCCCGCCGCCATGCTGCAGCACCACGAGCTGCCGCCCCGGCTCGCCCCAACTGTCGCCGGCGATCTCGAGGCCGCCCGCCCCGGCCCAATTATGCATGGGAACCGGTGTTCCCGGCAGCCGCTCTCCTGCGCTCATCCGATGTCGATCCTTTCGAAAGAAGCGCGGCCCCGGACGGAGCCGCGTATTGGTGTCGCGGCCATTTTACCGCGAATGGGGCGGCGAAGGAAATTCGAGGCCTCGGAACTTTTCGACCATGGCGTCAGGAAATTGATTATGGTCTGCATCCGTCGACCGGAGCCGGGCCCGACCGGCCGGCCCGGATGAGCAGTCACGTGGGTCTTCGCAACGAACGCTGTGCGAACCCCGCAATACATGTGCAGGCGTCACCATGTACTACAAGGTCGTTGAAAGTTTTGGTCCCGAAACCGGCGACAAATGGCAAAGCTACATCGCGTGGCGCAAGTTGGCGCTGACAAGCTTTGAGTCGGTCGATGGAATTCTGCGACCTGACCTTTTCGAGCCTAAAACAAAGGACGATTGGCAGAACTGCGTCAATGCGGATTTCAAACTCGGCCTGATCACCAGCCTCGCCTATGCGCGGAACGTACTGGAGCGCTATGAAAACGCCGATCTCATCGGCGTCGAAATCGAACTTGACGACGGATATGTCCCAAAGGACGGATTGCTGGGCTTCGATATCATCGATGGGTATTGCGATGTTTCCCTCGTGACCAATTGGGGAACCGATGAAGAAGACTGTGTTAGCGAATACGTCATGCCGAACGGGTTGATCGGCGAACTGACGCGCGCCCTGCAGATCCGCAATTCACTTCGGGCAAAGTTTCCGGAGGATTCCCACGCGCAAAAGTGCGAAGTGTGGGCGATCTACCGGGTAGACTCGTGACCGGGTCGTCCGGCGCAGTTGCAAGGCCAGATTGACGATGCGCCCGTCAAGCAAGTTTTGGGACAGGCTTGCAGACCGCTATTCGAAGCGGCCGATTGCCGATGAGGATGCCTATCGGAAAAAACTGCAGATCACCCGCGAATATTTCCGCCCGGATATGGAGGTTTTGGAGTTTGGCTGCGGGACAGGATCGACGGCCATCGCCCATGCGCCCTATGTGAAGCATATCCGCGCCATCGATATTTCGTCGAGAATGATTGAGATCGCCCGAGGCAAGGCGGCCGCCGGCACCGTTACGAATGTGACGTTCGAACAATCGAGTATCGAAGAGATCGTCGTTCCGGAAGCGTCGCTGGATGCGGTATTGGGCTTGAGCGTCCTGCACTTGCTGGACGACAAGGAAGCGGCCATCGCCAAGGTCCATGAAATGCTCAAACCGGGCGGCATATTCGTCACGAGCACCGCATGCCTGGGAGACTCGATGAAGTTTTTCAAATGGATCGCGCCGATTGGCAAATTTCTGGGCTTGATGCCCGCGGTCAGAGTCTTCACCCGGACGGAGCTGGAAGACAGTTTGACGACCGCCGGTTTCGCTCTGGACCATCGATGGCAGCCGGACAAAGGCGCAGCCGTCTTCATCGTGGCGCGCAAGGCCGGATAGCCTCGCGGTCCTTCGAGGTGCCGCACGCGCTTTCCAGACCCCGCACCGGGGCGCTAGAGTCTCTGAAACACACTTGCATTGAGGGAGAGCGGCATGAGCGGATTACTCGACGGACACCTGGCCGTGGTCACCGGCGGCGCCTCCGGCATCGGACGCGGCATCGCCATGGGCTATGCGGAACAGGGCGCGGAGATCGTCATCCTCGACCTGGACCCGGACGCGGCCGACATCGTCCGAAAGGAAATTGCCGAGGCCGGCCATGCGGCCCACTGCATCGCCCTCGACGTTCGCGACCGCGACGCCTGCGTGACCGTCGCCCAGCGCATCGCCAAGGAAATCGGCACGATCTCGATCCTGGTGAACAACGCCGGGATCAACCGCCGCACGCCCTTCACCGGCGATCGGGACGCCGTCACCAAGGATTGGGACGACATCATCGGCATCAACCTCGACGGCATGTTCAACGTGACCCACGCCTTCCTCGACCAGTTGCGGAAAACCAAGGGCCGCGTGGTCAATATCGGCTCGATCCAGTCCTTCATGCATGTGCGCACGCCGAACTCGCTCGCCTACACCACGTCGAAGCACGGCGTGCTGGGCTTCACCCGCGCGCTCGCCGCCGAACTCGGCAAGGACGGCGTGCGGGTCAACGCCATCGGCCCAGGCCTGATCGAAACCCCGCTCAACGCCGAGGCGCGCGCCAACAACCCCGGCCTGATTCAGATCTTCCTCGACCACACCCCGCTGGGGCGCGCCGGCAAGCCGGAAGACATCGTCGGCCCGGCGGTCTTCCTGGCCTCCGACCTCGCCGGCTACGTCACCGGCGGAATTCTGATGGCGGATGGCGGGTATCGCTCGATTTGAGGGTGTGGGCGGATGGCACGCGTGAACAAAAAAGGACGATGTAAATGACCAGGGAAGCATTTGCCCAAGCGAGTTTTACGCCGTGGTGGTGGGAATGGGCGCCACGGCAAGAGCGCCGGGAAACGGATCTTCCGGCGAGCGCCGACACGGTAGTTGTGGGTTCGGGATTCACCGGCTTGATGGCGGCGCTCACGCTTGCGCGCGGCGGGCGGCAGGTCGCGCTGCTCGAAGCGGAAACGATCGGTTATGGGGCGAGCAGCCGTAACGGCGGACAGGTCGGCAGCGGGAATCAAAGGTTCACGGTCCAACGGCTCATCGAATTGTACGGTGCGGAGCGGGCTCGGGCTCTCTTGCTCGAAGGCACCGCGGCACTGGATTACGTCAAGAGCTTTATCAAAGACGAGCGGATCGAATGCCATCTGCGCGAGGCGGGACGTTTCCGCGGAGCATCCCGACCGGCGCATTACGAATCCATGGCGCATGATATTGAGGACCTGCGAAAAATCGCAGGAGTCGAAGCGTACATGGTGCCACGGGAAGACCTGACCGACGAAATCGGCTCGGACCTTTATCACGGAGGGAGCGTGCTTCCCGGCGACGCATCGGTGCACCCGGCGCTCTATCATGACGGGCTGCTGGAGCGGGCGGAATCGGCGGGTGTCGATTTGCATTCTCACACGCGGGTCGTCGGACTCGAACAAACCGATAGCGGCGTGATCGTGCATTCCGATAAAGGCTCGATCTCATGCCGCGAAGCGGTCGTGGCGACAAACGGCTACACCACGCCGGCGACGCGCGATCTCTACGACCGCATCGTTCCGGTGGCCTCGGCGATAATCGCGACGTCGGAACTGTCGCCGAACCTTCTTACGGACCTGATGCCCAAGATGCGCGTGTACGGCGATACGTTGCGGGTCCATCACTATTACCAACCTTCGCCGGACAATAAGCGTCTGTTGTTCGGCGGGAAGCTGAAAGGTCGCGCGGGAACCACGAATCCCGACGATTTCTCCCATCTCTACAAGGAAATGCTCGATGTCTTCCCCGCGCTGAAGGACACGGCGATCGATCATTGCTGGTCCGGCTATGTGGCGTTTACGCGGGACACCCTGCCGCATATCGGACAATCGGGCTCGGTGTTTTACGCGATGGGCTACAACGGCTCGGGGGTCGCCCGCGCCTCGTATGCCGGTTGCCAGCTCGCGCGTCAGATGCTCGGAAGCACCGACGCGCTGTCGGCGTGGACCGAGCTTTCGTTCGAGCGCATGCCCTTTCGATCGTTCGCCCCTCTTGGTGTCAAAATTGCGATGACATGGAAACGGTTCCAGGACTCGTACAGTTGAGGTCTACGACGAAAATCGTCGGCCCGGCGGTCTTCCTGGCGTCCGACCTCGCCGGCTGCGTCACCGGCGGTATCGCGATGGCGGATGGCGGGTATCGGTCAATTTGAGGGGATAAAGGCAGTATATTTAGATTAGGGCAACGCATTCCGGACGCACACCGCGGCGATCGAAACCATCTATGCATTTATCTCGGCCCGCCCACGGCCGCTTGCAGTGCCACCGTACGAGGCGGAGTCCGTTTTTCATCGGATAATGTTTAGTCGGGCAACTGACGCCCCTTTAGCATTGTCGCATCGAAGCTGACGCCATGCGGCGTTGAAAGCTCAAATTTAGACGGATCATCACTCCTTGCGACCCTTAAACAAATTTTCTGCGGCCTTACTTTGTACCGGCACAGCATCCCCAATTTATTGAAAAACCATACCTTGCGAAACGTTTTGGTTGGATGGTAGCCCTTGACGAAAGCATAGCCGTCCTCGCCAAAATAAATAAAAATACTGCTGCCGAAAGCCGGGTGGCGAAAATTCACAGTGTTGCCAATGACGGTCTCCATAATTTCTGCCTTGGAGAGGATTTGGCCAAGCCCGGCAACCGTCGAATGCGGTGTGCCCAACGCCGCCGGGTCCTGTTTCATGCGGCGTTCGAGAGCGGCGATGGTATCGGTTCTATCCTCGCACTCGGCCCACGCTGCCTGATCGCGGTCCCGCGATTCATGAATTTGCATGGAGCAGTCGCCATGGGGCCCCTCTGCTTTTAGTGCCTCGATTCGGTCGCGCAAGCGCACGGTGGTCTCGGCATTGGGTTTCGCCGCCGCGGTCGGTGCCGATGCGTGCTCAGGCAGTTGGCGCCCTTTCAAAATTGTCGCTTCGTATTTGACGCCGGCTTTCGGGTTCGAAAGCTCCAATTTGTCCGGGTCGTCTCTTTTTGCGATCATCACACAGTGGTTCTTACTGTTTCGTCCGGTCGTTCTGCACAGCATCGCCGATTTATTAAAATACCAAACCTTTTGAGCTGTCCGAGGCATCGTGCGGGCCCGGGCGGCAACTGTGCCGTCCTGGGCGAAATAGATGAATAGATCATCACCCTTTCGTAGGTGTTTACCGTTTCTCAACGCAGGAAATTTTAAGGTGTTGCCAACCACCGCTTCCCGAATTTCGGCTTCGGAGAAGAACTCGCCGAGACTGACCGAAGGCGGTTTGGGTTTAGCACTCGGCGGTGGAGGCCGCATTGCAAGACGATTTTCGCGCTTGAGTTCGGCAATACGCGAGCGCGCCCCGGGAGCGAACGCGCTGTTCGGATATTGTTTCAGAAATCCCTCGAAATCTGTTGCTTCCCGGCTCTGCTTGATCGACTCCCAGATTGCCAGTTCGAATTGCCGGTGATCGAAAGTGGGTGCAGCAGGCTTTGGCGGCGCTGCGGGCCGCGCCGAGACACTCACCGGCGGGGATCT
>Ga0224508_10001335_pt1 | contig 22237 bp, 20 predicted proteins | sample SF_Jan12_sed_USG_4_FD_170157 | JGI IMG/M metagenome (GOLD analysis project Ga0224508, IMG submission 170157) | Sediment microbial communities from San Francisco Bay, California, United States - SF_Jan12_sed_USGS_21 | ecosystem: Environmental > Aquatic > Marine > Sediment | place: USA... | reverse complement strand
CTCGAGACGATCAGCGAAGTAGTGCTGAAATTCCACCTGTTTTCTGGCGCAATGAATGTGACGCTCCTTGGAGAGCATCATGCCTAGCGGCTCTACGGCGGTGTCCGACCATTCTTTGAACTGGCCCATGTGTTCTCGAGGCACGCCCAGCTGGTCGGCGATCACCATCATCGGTAGCGGTACCGCGAATTCGGTGACTATTTCTGCCTCGCCGGTGCCCTTGTCGAGCATTGCATCGACCAGCTCGTCGGCAATGGTTTGAATGTAGGGCTCCATCTTGCGCACGCGGGCTGCGGTGAATGCTTTGTTTACGAGATTCCGGTACCGCGAGTGATCGGGCGGGTCATTGCTGACAAGCGTGTTCACCTGCTCACCGAAACCCTCTTTCTCGTATATCTCCGTAACCTCGGGGGGTACCTCGCGGTTGGCCGCAAAGCCCAGTTTGCTGGAGAACAGATTCGGTTTCTTCAGCGCCTGCAACACGAGATCGTAGCGACTGACGATGAAGAATCCCATATCAGGCATCTGATATATCGGCGCTTCTTCGCGCAGCCATGCGTAGTAGTCGAAAGGCTTATCCTGAATTTCCGGTTGAAAGAGACTTGCTTTGGCAAAGTCGGTCATGCTCATTTTCCGTAATGTCTCGCGGAGACCCAATACTATGCCAATTGTTCGTATATATACAATTCTCATTGCTGGACGTGGGAGTGAGCCCTGTACTGGCCCAACTGGGTGCCGTGGCGATAGGGTGCCGTGGCGATCAGGGTCGAACATCCGAACGGAGGTGATCCTGCCCGAACCATTCGTTTCGAATTTGCGAACTTAGTAAGTCGGCTTACAAAAGTATGACCGTGCGATCGACGTCGAGCGTCTGGGAACGCCGGTGCGTGATCTACTCCGAGACGATGACAATAGCGTCCTCAGGGCAATCGTTCATGACATAGCTCACATCTTCCTCGAGCTCTTGCGGAATCACGCCGTCGTTCAGCACGTAGGACTCGCCGTCCTCGCCGACACCGAACAACTCCGGATAGCCCGAATAGCAGCGGTTGTGCCCGGCGCATTTCGCTTTATCGATCTTGATCTTCACGGTTGCTTCCTTGATATTGAATGTCAGAGTTGATGAATGTCAGATGGCCTTCACCGGTTCGCGGTGGGCGTTGACGCCTGCAATGTAGCCGAAGGTGAACGCCACACCGATCGTTCCGCCCGCACCGTAGTATGCCTCCCGCGAGGGGTTCGCGATACAATTCCCGGCCCCGTACAGACCTGGAATCGGTTGCCCGCTGGCACCAAGCACCTGCGCTTTCTCGTTGATGACAGGGCCGCCGTTCGTGTCCAGTACGCCGGCGCCGAGAATGAATGCGAAATATGGGCCGTCGGCCTCGAATGGGTGCATCGTGGGATTCGTCAGATCGTTCTCGGGCCGGGTGGTGTCGGGATGCATGGGACTGAAAAGCCCCGCCCATTCTCGATCGTAGCGCTGCGCGCCGCGATGGTGGTCCGGGTCCTGCCCCGAACGCGCATAATCGTTGAACTGCTTAACGGTCGTTTCGAGGTGTTCGCTAAACTCTGCATCGAGCGAAAAGTTGCCGGTATGTGAGGCTAGCTGGGCGAGCCGCGCCTCGATGTTCCGGGCGAGTTCCGCAAACGTCTTACCTTCAATCATGAATGGCGACTGTCTGGCCGGTGGCGGTAGCGGATACGCACCTGCAAACGCTTCCCGGGTGCGCTGATCAAAAATCATGAACAACAGACGGTTGGAAAAATCCTCATCGGTAGGGTTGTAGCCGAAGTGGATTTCCGTGCGGTCGTTGTAGTTGCGTTTCTCATTCACTACGCGGCGGCCGACCCGATTCACCTGGATCATGGAATCGCCGGGCGGGTAGAACACGCAAGCCGGCAAACGCGGGTTCTTCAGGCATTCCTCCACGAGCACCTGAGCACGCCACGCGCCGGACAAGTTGCCGAACTGGGCACCGGCCGCACCGGCAATCTCGATGAAATCTCCGGTCGCCAGGCCGGTCGCGCAGCTGCCAAAGCTGTGATTGCGCTGGTAGCGACGTATGAACGCGGGATTGTGAGCATACCCCCCGGAACCGAATACCACTGCTTTGCGCGCACGCACGGTGATGGTGCGACCTTCCGTTTCGGCCTCGAGCCCAACGACTTCGCCGGGATCATTCAGCACCAATCGCATGGCTCGATGGTCGGTCAGAATCCGCGAGCCGCGGCCGGTGACGTAGGCTGCTAGCTGTTCGATCATATCGGTGCCGCGGCCCAGACTTCCATCGGCTGCCTGGGGTCCAAGAGGCCGGCCGTAAGGCACCTTGTTTTCCGGTGCGTGATCGAAGTAGTCAGGTGCCAGCTTGTCTGCGCCCCAGATTCTCCACTGCATGCTCGAAAGTGCCCCGATCTCTCGCATTCGGTCGACGCCGGCGGCGCCATTGTCGTAGAACGCTTCAAGCAGAGCGTATTCCGGCTCCTCGAGTCCGAGCGTCGGGCTCGTTGGTGTGTATCGTTCCGGATATGAAAATCGGCACAGATACCGCATGCAGTCCGCCTTTGCATCGTCCACGCCGTTCTCACGCAGCGCGAAGTGGTTCGGAATCCAGAACACCCCGCCCGACTTGGCGGTGGTGCCGCCAATTACGGGTCCTTTCTCGAGCACGATCACGTTGTCGCCTTCGGATACCGCAGCGCAGGCCGCCGTCAAACCGGCAGACCCCCCGCCTACGGCGACAATGTCTGTCGTGTAGTCCCATTTGTCCTGTGCCTGTGCGGCGGACGTTGAGAGGCTAACGGCTCCCAGCACCGCGCCGGCCGTGCCGAGGCCTGCCCCGGCGAGTAGCTGGCGCCGCGAGATCTGTCTGGTGGTATCGTTCATCGTTTCTCCTTAATCGGAAGAAAGGTGCGGCGCTACCTCTTCGGCGAATAACTGCATCGACTGTTCCAACTGATCGAGCGGGGGAGATCCCTGATCCATCATAACGAGATGCAGATCGATACCCAGCACCTCATCGAATGCTCCCAGACGCTCGATCACCTCGGCCGGACTGCCACATAACACCGGCCCGGTACTTGCCGCCGCATTGAAATCGTAGTCGGCGAATGGGCCGCCCACCGCTGCCTCACCTTCGGTACCCCAGGGTATCAACTCTTTGGTCACCCATTCCAGATACGCACGTTGATGTGGTTCGAAACGAGATCGCGCTTCCTGCGACTTCGCCGCGACATGGGTGTGAGACAGGGCGCCAATTTTCGGACCGCCACGGCCTCTGTCGCAGAACTCGTCGCGGTATAGCGCCACCAGGTCTTTGAACATGGTTGGTGGGACGACGATCGAAGGCAACATCAGCCCGAGGCCCAGCCGCGCGGCCAGGTGCACCGATGATTCGGAAAACCCCCCGCCGACCCACACGGGTGGATGCGGCGATTGCACAGGCCGTGGCTTAACGCTGACGCCGGCGAGGCTCGGGCGGTGGGCGGTCAGGTCCGCCGTATCTGCGCTCCAGGCTTCGATGAGGGTTTCGATGTGTCGTTCGTAGAGATCCTTCGACGCCGCGAACTCGTAACCGAAATCACGGTAGGTGCGAGGCACCACGCCACGGCCAGCCATCACCTCTACCCGTCCGTTGGAGATGGCGTCCAAGGTGCCGTAGTCTTCGGCCATACGCACCGGATCCAGCGTGGGCACCAGCGTGGTTCCAGTGCCCAGGCGTATTTGCCGTGTTCGCTCCGCCACGGCCGCAAGCAACACCGGCGGTGCTGACAGTATGTAATCGCACAGATGATGCTCACCCACGCAGAATATATGGTAGCCGAGTTGCTCGGCGCGCACTCCCTGTTCGATGATGTTTCTATGGCGCTCATGATCGGTTGGCCGAATGCCGTCTATGGGGCTCGGTAGGCAATCGCCGAGTGAGAGTAATCCGAACTTCATTGAACGCCCACGCTACATTCAGTATTGGTCGGACGCGATAGCGAAACCACGTTACCCTAGTCCGTAGAACCGCATCACGTTACCACCCAGCACCTTGTCCTGGGCATCCTGGGGCAGGACGCCGAGACGTTCCTTGATCTCTTTCACCACACCCATGGATGCGTCGATGTGGGGATAGTCCGAGGCCCAGATGACGTAGTCGGCGCCGATATGCTCGACGACCTGGGCGGTCATGGTTTCGTCCGGGTCGGCCGAGATCAGGCACTGCCGATAGAAGTAGTCGCTGGGTTTCATCGAGAACGGCACCGTATCTCGCATCACTTCGTATTTGTGGTCGAGCCGATCCAACCACGCCGCAATCCAGTTGCCGCCGGCTTCGAGCACCGTGCACTTGAGCCGTGGGTAGGTCTCGAACATCCCGGACGACAGCATCTGGGTGAACGCGGCCATGACGTCGATCGCAAGGAATGCAAAAAAGAACAACGCCGACTCCCGGCCTTGGCCCGAGAACTCGTGGAAGGCGGGTTGGTCGCGTACCACCACGTGAAAGCCGATCGGCATCTCGAGATCCTGTACGGTGTTCCAGAAACGACTGAAATCGGGATGGGTAAACTGTTTGCCCGAGCGTGCCGCCAGGTCGGGGGACAGATAGACGCCTACGCAACCGTCTTTGCGGGCTCGAATCACTTCGTCCACCGCCCCTTGGGGATCGATGAGGGAGATGTGCGCCACCGGATACAGCCGATCGGGTTGCGTGCGACAGAAATCCGCAATCCAGCGGTTGTAGGCTCGGGTGTAGGCGCTGGCCAACGCCGGATCGGTGACATGACCCTCCCAGCAGATCCCGATTGTTGGATACAACAGCACGCGGTCGATGCCTTCCTCATCCATCACCTTCAATCGGGCGTGGGGATCGTAGCCCCCGGGCGGCGATCCCATTTCATAGGTATATTCGCCTTCAATGCGGGCGAGTTCACCGTCCTCGAGTTCGATCCCACCTAATGCGCCCAGTTGTCCGCGCAGCGATGCAAGCGGCTGGTTGTCGAACAGCAGAACCTCACGGCCCGCGTCGTCGCGCTCGATGCGGATGGCACGCTCGCGGAATTCCGGATCGATGTAGTTGAGCCAGGTGTCCGCCGGCTCCAGGACATGCCCGTCGGCGTCCACGATTGGTGTTGGGGAGGACATTATCGATCCATGACGAGTGACGCCCTGCGCACCCGTCCGGCGTTCTGATCGTCGAATGCCTGCTCAATCTGCTCGAGCGGATAGTCCACGACCACCTCGTCGAGCGGGAGGCGGTCCGCGTTGCGGCTTAGAAACTCGATAGATCTCTGCAGGCTGACTGCGTCGTACGCGCCTACTGCCTCGAGGCGCTGGTTCTGGGCGACCAGCCGCCCCGGATCACAAGCAAACGAGGTGCCGGTGTAGAACGTGCCCATCTCCAGATAACGACCGCCCCAGCTCAGCATGCGCAAACCTTCCTCGATGACTTCGGCGAAGCCGACGACCTCCACGACCACGTCGGCACCCCAGCCGTTGGTAAGGTCTTTGACGGCCGCCACCCGTTGCTTGGCCTCGGTAACGTTACGAAAGTCGATCAGATGATCCGCCCCCATGCGCCGAGCGAGTTCGAGACGTTCGTCGATGCCGTCGATTGCGATCACGGTCTCGGCACCGCGTTGTTTGGCAATGGCGCAGGCGTAGATCCCGAGCCCGCCACAGCCCTGAACCACTACCCGATCGCCCAGTTGCACATCGACACGGTCGAGCCCCATAACCACTTGAGCAAGCGCACAGTTCGCGCTGACGACCATCGTGTCGGTTACGTTCTCGGGCACCTTGAAGAACGCCTGGTTTGGATGCAGGTAGAGATAGTCAGAAAAAGAGCCGCGAGTGTAAGGCCACGCATCGAGCGCACCTCGTTGGATGGCAAAGCTGGTCTTGCAGGCCTCGCTCATGCCGCGCATACAGTTCCGACAGCGCCCGCAGGGTTGAAAATACTGGTAAGCAATACGGTCGCCTTCCTCAATCGGATTGCCGTTCCAGTCGCTGGCCACCCCAGGGCCGAGTGCGTGCACAGTGCCGGTGGCTTCGTGGCCCAGGATGCGTCCTTGTGGTGTGCGTACATCCCCCAGGCGGCCATCGCCGCGCCAGATGTGGAGTTCAGATCCGCAAATGTTTGCGCGCGTGATCTTGAGAGTCAGGCCCCCGGGGGCGGGATCCGGTACCGGGAATTCGGCGATCTCGAACGGTTTCCCGGGCTCGAAAAACAGTGCGGCTCTATTGGTGACCGACATACGCTCCCCAGATCTATTGACTGGCTTTGCCCCGCCAGTCATTGATATCATAAACGCGCTTTGTAAGCTACCTTACGAAGAATCGTAAACATGGAAAAGAATATGTCCCAGACTGAGATTAGCGCGGGTCAATCTGTAGATCGATACGATGTGATCATCGTCGGTGCAGGTATGTCCGGCATGTATCAACTGTACCGCCTGCGTGAGCTGGGCTTGTCGGTTCGGGTATTCGAGGCTGGCAGCGGGGTGGGCGGTACCTGGTACTGGAATCGATACCCGGGTGCCCGTTTCGATTCAGAGAGCTACAGCTATGGTTATTCCTTTTCGGAGGAACTTCTCGAAGAGTGGGAGTGGGGTGAGCATTTCTCTGCGCAGCCGGAAACTCTGCGCTATCTGGAATTCGTCGCGGACAAATTCGACCTGCGCACCGATATTCAATTCAACAGCCGGATCGCGTCTGCGACCTACGATGAATCCGATAACTGCTGGGAGATCGAACTCGAAGGCGGTGTCCGCGCGTGTGGGCGCATGTTGATTACGGCGGTTGGTCCAATTTCTGCACCGACGATGCCGAACATTGAGGGCGTGGAGAGCTTCCAGGGCGATTCGTTTCATACCGGTCGATGGCCTCACGAGCCAGTGGACTTCACCGGAAAGCGGGTGGCCGTCATCGGAACTGGCGCGACCGGCGTGCAGGTCATTCAGGAAGTCGCCAAAACCGCGGGCACTCTCACCGTATTCCAGCGTACGCCGAACTACTGCGCGCCATTGCTCAATCGGCCGATTGATGAGGATACGCAGCGCCACATCAAGGCGAGCTATCCGGAGATCTTTGCAAAGTGCAGGGAGTCCCATGGTTGTTTCATGCACAAAGCGGATCCGCGCAGCGCGCTGGAAGTGTCCGAGGAAGATCGCGAAGCGTTCTACGAAAAGCTCTATGGCGAGCCTGGATTCGGAATCTGGATGGGCAATTTCATCGACGTATTGGTCGACAAAGAAGCTAACGATACGATCAGCGAATTCGTGAAAAACAAGATTCGCGAGCGGGTCAAAGATCCTGAGGTCGCAGAAAAGCTGATCCCGACCAATCACGGATTCGGCACCCGGCGGGTACCCCTGGAAACCAACTACTACGAGGTCTACAACCAGGACAACGTGTTGCTGGTGGATGTGCGCGAAACACCCATCGAGCGGATAACGCCAACTGGGGTGAAGACCAGCGATGCGGAATACGAGTTTGACCTGATCATTTACGCGACCGGGTTTGATGCCGTCACGGGTAGCTTCGACCGCATCGATATCAAAGGCACCGACGGACTGACCCTCAAAGGTAAGTGGGCGGACGGCCCGAGAACGTATCTTGGCATGCAGAGCGCCGGCTTCCCGAATCTACTCACGCTGGTCGGTCCTCACAACGCTGCGACGTTCTGCAACATCCCACGCTGCATCGAACAGAATGTCGACTGGGTGACGGAACTCCTCCGGTTCATGCAGAAGAACCGCTACAGCTATGTGGCTCCCACGGTCGAGGCAGAAGATGCCTGGACGGAGCATGTTTACGAAACGGCGGCGGGTTTGCTCTTCTCACAGGTCGATTCCTGGTTCATGGGTATCAACTCCAACGTGGAGGGAAAGCAGAAGCGTACGTTTCTCCTTTATGCGGGCGGTGCACCTGCCTATCGGGAACGGTGTGATGATGTTGCCGCGCACGGCTATGAAGGGTTCGAGTTCCGGTGAGGGTAGTAGATTTAGCGTGTCGACCGGAGGAAAGCGGAAGTGACTGATACCCCGAAATCTTTGCAGGTTGGCGTGATGAGCGGATTTGCAGATCCGCAGAGCGCGCGTGATACGGTGGAGACCGCGGAAAAATTGGGCTTTGATTCGCTGTGGGTGGGGGATCACGTGGCTTTCCCGGTCCCCATACTCGATTCGCTCGTGCAGCTGGCCCTTGCTGCTGCTTACACTACCCGATTGACCCTGGGAACGTGTGTCTATTTGTTGCCGTTGCGCCATCCTACGCTGGTTGCTAAACAGGCCGGTACTCTCGATCGTATGCTGAGTGGCCGGCTGGTAATGGGGGTTGGTGTTGGTGGCGAATTCCCGAACGAATACCGAGCTTGCGGCGTGCCTGCCGAGGAGCGTGGCGCTCGGCTTAGCGAGGCCATCGGCGTGCTCAAGGCCCTGTGGACGGGCGATTCGGTGAGCCTTTCCGGCCAGTTTTACTCGTTCGAAGACGTGCAGATGCTGCCAGCGCCGGCTCAGCCAGGGGGGCCACCAATCTGGTGCGGAGGTCGCTCGGAGGCCGCGCTTCGCAGGGCCGGCGGCCTGGCTGACGGTTATATCTCGTACGCTGTTGATCCGGCGATGTTCGCTACCGCCATGCAGACCATTGAGCGCACAGCGGCGGCGCAAGATCGTGACCTTGCGAAGTTTGCTCGTGGGCATATGTTGTTCGTGCGGATCGACGATCGCTACGAAGACGCGCATCGGCACGCCAGCGAACATCTGAGCCGAAGGTACGCCATGGACTTCAGCCGACCAGCTCGTAAGTATGGCGCATTGGGCGCGCCTCAGGAGGTTGCTGAGCAGATCGAACGCTACCGGGAAGTGGGCGTTCAGCACATCGTGCTTGATCTGGTGGGACCGATGCGGGATCGAAACGAGCAACTAACACGATTCAGCGAAGAGGTTCGCCCGCTGTTGAGGTGACCAGCGTGCCTTCTTGCCCGCGGTGCACAAGCTGCGCCGGCTCCTTGGATTGCATTCACAATGTGAAGAGCAGATAGTATGCACACGTACAAAATGGAGGTTTAGCGAGTGGCAAGCACAGCAAAAACAGGCGTCCGCACGATGGACGAGGCCTTCCACGAATTACTCGATGCCGATACAAACGCCGATCACGTAACTGCCGCGATGCGCCGTGATGCGCCGATGGATCCGGGCCCGACTTTAGTTCCGGTTGCCCGCTACATCTCCCGCGAATACCACGAATTGGAGAAACAACGCCTGTGGAGCCGTGTCTGGCAGCTGGCATGTCACGAGGATGACTTGCCCAACGTGGGTGATGTGGTGCCTTACGACATTGCCACCAGCTCCTATCTGGTGGTCCGCGTAGCCGAGGATGAATACAAAGCCTACTACAATGCCTGCCTGCACCGCGGGCGCAAGCTGCGTGAGGTGCGCGGGAAAGGCCTGACCGAGCTGCGGTGTGCGTTTCATGGCTGGGCGTGGAATGTGGGTGGTAGTTTGAAGCAGGTTCCGTGCGCCTATGACTTTACCGATCTCGACCGTGATGAACAGGCGTTGCCGGAAGTGAAAGTTGGCCGCTGGGGCCGGTTCATTTTCATCAACCCGGATCCCGATTGTGCCCCGTTGGAAGATCACCTGGGCGATCTCGAAACCCAGTTTGAAGTGTTGCCATATGATCGACGCTACAAGATCGCGCACGTTGCCAAGGGGGTATGCGCAGACTGGAAGGTCGTGCAGGAAGCGTTCATGGAGTCCTACCATGTGCTGTTGACCCATCCGCAGATTCTGACCGGTGGCGCGAACGATTCGTGCACCAAGTACGATGCCTTTGGCAACTATTCCCGCGCCATTCGCTGTGGCGCTCTGGAAGCTGGCGCGATGCCGGAGTGGGATCCGTTGCCGGCAGATGGTTCGTGTCTGCGCCACCCGCTGAATGGCTGGACCTATGAAGACCTCGGTGACGAAGTGGTGCGGGTCACTACCCCGAAAGGGGAGACCGGCAAGTTCACGGTCAACGCCGAATGGATCGAAGGCGAACTCACCGATGCGAACCCTCATCTGTGTCTGTGGGTTGGTGGGCGGCAATTGCCTGGGCCTGGAATGATGACGATGATGGGTGACCCGGAAACGGCTAAGGCCATGCAGGAAAAGCTGGGAGAAAATGCCTCGCCTCGGGCCATGGAAGCCGAGCTGCAACGCCAGATATTGAAGGACACCATACCCTCGATTGCGGAAAACATCCCCGACATTGAGTTATCGTCCGCGGTTTTTCTGACGATGTTCCCCAACTGGCATCCGTGGGGGTCGTTCAACCAGATCAACTACCGGTTTCGACCGAACGGCGACAATCACGAGGAGGCCATCATGGAATGCATGTATCTGGCGCCCATTCCGGAAAACGGCGACTACACTCCCGTGTCAGAGATCCACTGGCTTGACGTCGACGACGACTGGACCGAGGCCCCGGAACTTGGTTTGCTGGCAAGGGTGTTCAATCAGGACCTGCGCAATCTACCATTTGTGCACCAGGGCCTGAAGGCGACCGCGAAGGAGCATGTTCGTCTGGCCGACTACAACGAACTGAAGCTGCGGCACTTCCATAACCTGTATGGCACCTGGGTGGATGGCGAGTGATTGTGTTCAGGGCACATCGTTAACGTCCCCAAGTGGTCCTTCATGATGCGGATGACGCTGATGAGGTGCTTGTATCGGATCACCGTGCACCGGCACCGTTTTCGACAAGAATTCGACCACGGCATTTCCAAAGATATCGTTGCGATCGCCGGCAACCATGTGTCCCGCGCCGGTGACATTAACGTATTCGCTGTGTGGGCAGAGATTCAGAAAGCTGCGCGCGCCCTGTTCGCTCAACACATCGGACAACCCGCCGCGAACGAGTAGCGTCGGTAACGCCAACCTGCGTGAACAGGCTTCCAGCCGATCCTCACGCCTGTGGATATCCCTGCGCATGGTGCGAAACTCCGGATCCCAATGCCATCTATATTTGCCTTCCTCAGTCAGGCGCAAATTCTTGGCTAGACCATCCAGGTTCTTTGGCGGCTCGCGGTGGGGCTGGTAGCTGGCGATAGCATCAGCTACTTGTTGCAGTGAATCGAATCCTTCGGGCTTCTGGTTCATGAAGGCCTGAATTTTGTCAATGCCTTCTGGTTCGATTCTGGGGGCGATGTCTACCAACACCAGGGCCGTCGCATCCACATGATCTTCACCGACGGCAACCAGGCTCGTGCCGCCACCCATTGACGCACCCACAAGCACCGGGCGCCGGGCATCGAAAACGTCGACAACACACTTGAGGTCTTCGACCATGACATCCTGGCCGTAAACACCATCCGGCGCCCAGTCTGAATCGCCATGGCCGCGCGCATCAAAAGCTACGGCATGGTAGCCGGCGGCAGCCAGGGCCTCACCAGCACCTTTCCACGCATGTCGTGTTTGTCCTCCCCCATGCTGGAGTAACACCAGGGGCCCATCGGGGTCCCCCCAGGAATCGGCGGCAATGGTTACGCCGCCGGATGCTTTCCAGCGGTGCAATGGCTCTGGCGTCCCCGGCAGTCTAGTGCCTGCACTCATTGTTCATGCCCCGGGGGTAGCTGCAATTTCACGCATCCAGCTCTGGCATCTGGATCTGGAACGCCGGCCGATCGGTGGCCATCTTTACGCGGACCTCGCCGTTTGATCCGTTCTGTAGCAAATCAAGCACCTCGGCAGCCATGACACTGGGTGGCATCGGGTCCATCGCGCCCGCTGCTCTTAATGCATCCGGTATGATCGCTGTATCAACGCCGCCAGGACAGATCACGTTTACCCGTAGATCAGTCCCCTCAGTCGAAGCAGCAACACTGCGGGCCAAACCGATGACGGCATGTTTGGTTGCAGTATAAAGCGGGTCAAATGGAACGGTGATCAACCCGGCGATCGATGCCGTGATGGTAATCGCCCCCCCTGTCTCGCGCATGCGCGGGAGCGTTGCCTTGAGGCCATGGAAGACTCCGGCAAGATTAACCCCGACAATGCGCTGGTATTGATCCTCGGAAACTTCTTCGAGCGCAATGAACGGATCGGCAGGAGGGACGGTCATCACTCCGGCATTCAAATGGACAAAATCCGGCTGACCTAGCCGATTGGCGCACTCGTCGACTGCTTTCGCCATGCTGGCCAGGCTGGCGACATCACACGTTATGTATTCAGCACGCAATTCGTCCGCCAGCAACGACCCTGCTGCCTCGTTTACATCACAGATAGCCACCCGCGCTCCAGCAGCTGACGATTGCCTGGCAACCTCCGCGCCGATGCCGCTTGCGGCTCCAGTCACCAAGACGATCTTGTTTTTCAATTCTCTTCTCCTTGAAGGTGGTGGTGGTTTTTCCACGCCTGCTGCTCGCTATGGTGGGACACGTAGTGGTGTATCAAATCAAGGGGCGCTCCACTTCCCCTCATAGGAAAACGGCTTAGCGGCAGCATTCGTTTCGGTCGAAACGACCCTATCGATCCAGTGATGAAAATGTTGAATACCCGCCTCGTTTCTTCCGATGGTGATTGTTTTCATCAGTCCAGTCTCCAACACCTGTTGCTGCGTCGCAGACGTCGTCAAGTCTTCATTGCTGACCACATGCTCAAGGAAATCAGACAATTCCTTGACCTGTGCCCGAGATTCCCCTTCTAGCTGATCGGCGGTGAGGAATGTCTGAATCGTTTGCGACTCATCAACGCTTGCCCCCGGCACTACCTGGGAAATCAATATCCCAGCGCCGCCGTCATAGAATAGGTTGATCGACACATTTGGGAAAATGATCCATTCCCCAAGAACCATGGATTCTGTTGACCATTCTTCTTCTGATTTGTCTGCGTTCTTGTAGAGGTTGTGCTCTTCGTCCACGTTCCTTTTGCTGTCAATTGGCTGAACGAGCCGCTGGTGCGGCCCCCAAAAGTAGTACAGTGCTTTATTCGACGAAGCTGGTCCAAACGAATTCTTGTGCAGCACTGGCACGTGGTAGAACTCCAGATGCGCATGAAAAGCGAGCTTCCAGTTGGTGCCTTCAAGAATACGCTTTTCGGCCACCCGCCAGGAATCCAATCCAAAGACATCAAGAAAGTCATCAAATCCCTGTAAGAAGTCATCGATATTGTTGGTAGAAAGTGGATCCAGTGTTCCCCAAATCAGTCCTGCCCGCTCCGAAACGGGGAACGACACAAGTCTATAATCCTTAAAGTCAATATCACCAAAGCCATCTTTCAAGGTAATGGCAACCAGCTCGCCACTTTGTGAGAATGTCCAACCGTGGTATGGGCAAGTAAAACGACCTGCTTTTCCACCATCCGCAACAAGCTGTGCACCGCGGTGTGTGCAGCTGTTCAGAAAAGCATGGACAACGTTGTCATTATCTCTAACAAGCAAGATAGGAATGCCTGCAATTTCCATGGTTCGACATTGACCTGGCTCGCTCAGCTCGCAGCTCGCAGCAAGGACTAATGGGGTTCTGGTGAATAGCTGCCGGCATTCCTTCTCGTGGTTCGATTGATCGGCATACAAACCTGCATCCAGCTTCATGACAGCAGGCGCCATTCGGATAGACCCCGCTGTGGAGTGCGCCAGAACATCCCTGGCAACTTCCGCCAATTTGGCTCTGACTTCAAGAGTGCTAGTTCTCATCGAATACGCTCCTTCCTCATTGGTGTTTCCGCCACGAGATTGTCTAGTCAGATCACCCATGGTCGCCGAACATACGATCTTCCTCAATCGCCTGTGGCGCTGCCTCACCCTAAACCCTGCTACTAGGCGGCATCCTCATACATGCGCCAGGACTCATCGCCCGCGGGAAGGTTGAACAATTTCGCTGTATTGTCGCGCATGATTGCTTGACGTTGTGTTTCGGTTAGATGCGCAGTGTGCTCTTTCAACAATTCCTGCGATCTCGGCCAGGTAGAATCGGTGTGAGGGAAATCGCTCGCCCACAGCAGATGGTGATAGTCCACCATGTCTAATGAGTGAAACGCGGTGATGTCGTCTTGAAACGTTCCCCAGACGTTGCGGCGGACGTACTCACTCGGTAGCTTTGACAGGCCTTTGATGATGCCGTCTTCGGCGTTCATTCGCGCGGCGTGATCCATGCGGTACATGTAGTGCGGCAGCCAGCCGACATCGCTCTCGGCGACGACGAGCTTAAGCTTCGGGTGGCGTTCGAACACACCGCCGAGCACCAGCATCCCGACCACATCCTGTACTGCCCGAATAATGCTCAGAAAGCTGTTCATGGCATGGCCGCGGGGTTTGACGTGGAGGCTGCCGGCACGGGAGGTGAGAATGTGAAAGCAGACAGGAAGGTCGAGGTCGGTGGCGCATTCCCAAAGTGCGTCGTAGTCGAGGTGGTCATAGTCTTCGTGGAGGGGATCCCCCGGCATCATCATGCCAACCATGCCCATCTCTTTGGCTTTGCGGAAATCATCGATTGCGCTGTCAACATCCAGCACGGCGGTCTGGGCGAGACCGAAGATTCGATCGGGCTCCTCCGAGCACATGTTCTGAAGCCAGCGGTTATAGGCTTTCATGCAGGCGTTCTTGTAAAGCGCGTCTTTGTGCATGCAAAGGCCCATGCCGACGGAGGCGTAGATGATCTCGGCGGCAATGCCGTCCTCGTCCATGAAGGGTGTCCGGGCGTGGCCTGCGTAGGCGGCCTTGCGAATGTCCGAGAAGCGGATCTTTTTCGCCCGTTCCAGGCGCTCTTGAACCCCGAACCCCGCACCGTCGATGAATCCGAGATTAATCGGGCGCTTCATTCCCTCGATGACGAACGCTTCCGTGCCGTCAGATTGCTCGACGACACGTGGCGCGCTGTCGCGATATTTCGGATCGATGTAGTCTATGTAGCAATTGGGTGGTTCGCAGACGTGGCCATCTGCGGAGATTATGCCTTTGGGTATCATGTGCTCGCTCCTGGCCTGTTTAGTAAGCTAACTTACTTTAAGCAACGCGGTCAACGGCCACGTGTCGGCGGCTAGGGACAAATCTTTTGACAGCCCGATTGAGCTGAGTTACAAACACGGGGTTCATTTGTAATGGGACTTACAGTGCCAGGACGCGCCTCGGACTCCTACGTGGTTGAAGACCGACAACGCAGCGTATTCCGGGTCGATCGGCGCGTTTTTGTCGATCGTGAGGTGCTGGAACGGGAACAGCGCCTGATCTTCGACCGCTGCTGGCTGTATCTCGCTCACGATTCCGAAATCCCCAACCCGGGAGACTACCTCACCCGCAAGGTTGGCGGGCGCGAGCTCATCTTTGCTCGGGGTACGGATGGGACCGCGCGCGCGTTTTTCAACACCTGCCCCCACCGCGGCGCCATGGTGTGCCGCGAGGCCCAGGGCAATGGCAAGATGTTCCGCTGCATGTATCACTCCTGGGCTTTCGACCTCACCGGCAAGCTCGTCGCTCGACCCGAGGCTGAACGATACAGCGACAACATCGAGGAAGGGTTGCATGATCTGGTTCCGGTGGCGCTTGTGGACGACTATCGCGGATTGTTTTTCGTCAACTACGCCGCGAATGCGATTGACCTTTCCAGCTATCTCGCCGGGGCGAAGGAATACATAGATCTCACCTTGGATCAATCCGAAGCAGGTATGGAGATCGTTGGTGGTGTGCAGGAATATGGGTTCGAGGCCAATTGGAAGCTGTTGGCGGAAAACAGCTGCGACGGCTATCACGGTCTGCCGACCCATGCGACGTACTTTGATTACCTGATGGCGGCGGACGGCCAGCTGGGCAACTTGCAGACCAAGCGCAACGAGCCTCGCGATCTCGGTAACGGGCACGCAGTGATCGAGTACGGTGCGCCCTGGGGGCGGCCCGTCGCCAAGCCGGTGGCGGCCTGGGGTGAGGCCGGGGCTGCGGACACCGCGGCCATCCATGCACGTCTCGCGGACCGTTTTGGCTCCGAACGAGCCGATCGCATTGCTTACAACAATTTCAACATGGTCATCTTCCCGAATTTTGTGCTCAACAATATCATGGCGATCACGTTTCGGACTTTCTTTCCGGATTCACCGGGCAAGCAGCAGGTCAAAGCCTGGGCCCTGGCGCCCGAGGAAGAAAGCCGGGAGATGCGTGAGCGAAGGCTTTACAACTTTCTCGAATTCCTGGGTCCGGGTGGGTTTGCCACCCCTGACGACTGCGAAGCGCTGCGGTTGTGCCAGCTCGGCTACCAGAATCTCGCCGCGGCCGGCTGGAATGACATCTCCAAAGGCATGGGACAAAACGAACAGATCACCACCGACGAAGAGCAGATGCGGATTTTCTGGCGGGAGTGGGATCGCCGCATGTCGGGGTGCGATGATGAGCGCTGAGGTGCGGGGGAGGAGCGGGTTGCTCGTTACCCGGGCCGAAGTCGAGGATTTTCTGTTCGAGGAAGCAGCCCTGCTGGACGCGTGGCGCCTTGACGACTGGCTGGAATTGTTCGCGGAGGGTGCTTGCTACCGAGTCCCGCCGGCCGGCTCACCCGATGAGGTGGATCCGGCCACAACGCTGTTCTACGTGGCCGACGACTATTTCCGGCTCACCGAGCGTGTGAAGCGTCTCAACAAACCGACCGCTCACGTGGAGTTTCCGAAGTCGCGTTGTCGGCATCTGGTGTCGAACGTGCGCATTGTCAGCAGCACGGAAGATGGACTCCGTGTCACCTCCAATTACGTGACGTATCGCACCAAGGGTGGTCGCACGGAAACCTATCTCGGCCATCACATCTACGACCTGTGCCTGGTGCATGGACTACTGCGGATACGCAACAAAACCTCTTTCCTCGATACCGACAACCTCAACGAGCAGGGGAAGGTAAGTATCATCGTTTGACTGGAGGAGGAGCACGGTGCTGGACTTTCGCTATCGACGCCTGGGTTATGTGGCCATCAACGTTTCTGATGCCGCTCGTTCACGGGACTTCTACACGCAGATTGTAGGTTTGCAGGCCGCCGGCGAGGCGCACGGCGGAGAATGGCTTATGCGTTGCACATCGCGGCATCATGATGTCGTGCTGCATGAGGGACACGAGCCCGGGCTGCGACGGGTTGCCTGGGAGATGGAGTCGGCGGGCGACCTCGAGAGGGTACGGGCGCACCTGGTGAACCTCGAGCTGACGATTCAGGATGTCGCGGATGCCGAGTGTGCGGCGCTTGGGATCAGCGACGCGTTCCGCATCAGCGAGCCGATCACCGGGGCGACGTTCGAGTACTACCATTCGATGCGCAAGGCGGATTCGCGCTTCGCGCCAACCGTGACCAAGATCGAGCGATTGGGACACGTCGTTGTCGGCACGCCGAAGTTTGATGACGCCGAACAATATTTCACCGAGCAGCTCAACTTCCGGGCTTCGGACCGCATGAAGCCTGCCGTCTTCTGGATGCGGTGTTTTCCCAACCCGTTGCATCATTCGTTCGCCATCGGTCGCGCGCAAGAGGGCCGGCTGAACCATGTGAACTTCATGGTTACCGACATTGACGACATCGGCAAAGCGCTGTGGCGGTTGAAGAAGCACGATGTTCCCATCGTGTTCGGCCCCGGCAGGCATCCGCCGTCAGAGTCTATCTTTCTCTACTTTCTGGATCCCGACCGTTTGACCGTGGAATTCAGTTTCGGCATGGAAGAGTTTCCCGAGGAGCATGCGCGTGGGCCGCGAGATCTCACACTGTCGCCGGAGTCGATTGACTACTGGGGCGCCGAGCCGGGCCCTGGGTTTGGTGCAGTCGGCGAGATTGAGCCGCTGGGAGTCTGATATGCGGCATAAAGCAGCGATCGTCACCGGTGCAGCAAGCCCGATCGGTCAAGCCATTGCGAAACACCTGAGCACCCATGGCATGCGGTTGATGCTGGCGGATCTGGATGAGCCTGCGCTGATGGAGTTTGCTGCAGGTATCGACGGCGCGCTGACGTGGGTGGGCGATCTCAGTGAGGAAATGGTCGTCCGAGACATGGTCGAGGCCATGCAAGTGGCGTTCGGTTCGGTTGACGTGCTGGTGAACAACGCTGGCGGCGGTGTCATCCGGCCGTTCCTGGAGCATGACGCGCAATCCCTGCGGGCAACCCTTAATCGCAACCTATGGACGGCGCTCTGGGCCTGCCATGCGGTGTTGCCATTGATGATGGAGCAGGGCTGGGGGCGCATTGTGAATGTGGGCGCCGATTCCGTTCGCAATGGTTTGTGGCAGCATGCCGGCTATAACGCAGCCAAGGGTGGGGTGCACGGGCTCACCACAGGGCTTGCACGCGAGTTCGCGCAGACCGGCATTACCATCAACACCGTGGCGCCCTGCATGGTCGCCACCCCGGTGGTCCAGCGGGCGGCAGAGCAAGGTAGCCCACTTATTCAGAAGTTCAACGACGTGATCCCCATGGGCCGCCCGGCCGAGGTTGAAGAAGTCGCCTCCATGGTGGGTTACCTCGCCAGCGATGAAGCCTCGTTCGTCACCGGACAGGTGATCAGCGTCAATGGCGGTTCGACGATGCTGTGATGGCGCGGATAACCTTCATCACCCCCAACGGCGATGAATATGCGGTGGATGGGATTGGTATGAGCCTGATGCAGCTGGCAACGAGCCAGAACATACCGGGCATCATCGGTGAGTGCGGCGGTGTGTTGAGCTGCGCGACCTGTCATGTGCACGTTGAACCTCGGTGGTACCGCAAGTTGACGCCGCCTGCGAAGGCAGAGTGCGACATGCTTGTTTTTGCCGAGCAGGTAGGAGAGACCAGCCGGCTCTGCTGCCAGATCAAGGTCCGGGATGACCTTGATGGAATGGTGGTGCGGGTTCCCCAGGAGGGGTAGGCGATGGATCTAATCGACGTCCATGCGCATATAGTGCCTCAGCGGTTGCCGGACGGACCGGCAGCCGGAGTGGAGCCGCGCTGGCCCTGCGTGCAATGTGCCGACGGTATCCAGGCCACGGTCACCATCCAGGGCAAGCCGTTCAGAGAGATCGACCATCGCTCCTGGGACTCGGGCAAACGCATGGCGGACATGGACGCCGCGGGGGTGAGTCGCCAGGCGCTTTCACCCATGCCGGAACTGTTGTCATACTGGTTTGACCCGGCCGCAGGTCTGGAAATGTGCCGCGCTGTGAACCAGACGATTGCCGACATGATGGCGGCAAACCCGGCGCGATTTTCGGGTCTGGGTTGCGTACCGCTCCAGGATCCGGCGCTCGCGGCGGCCGAACTCTCTCGAGTCAAAGCCGACGGATTCGCGGGCGTGGAGATCGGCAGCAACATCAATGGGGTGCTGCCTGGAGATGAGCGTTTCGAGGAATTCTTTGCCGAGGCCCAGGCGCTGGGTTTGAGTGTGTTCGTGCATGCGCTGCATCCCATCGGCGCCGACCGTCTGCATGCCACGCCAGACCTCATCCCATTCGCCGCCTTTCCGCTCGACACCGGGCTCGCGGCAGTGAGCCTGGTTCGGGCGGGCATCCCGGAACGCTATCCGGGTCTCAAGCTGGGTTTCAGTCATGGTGGCGGCGCCATCGTGCCGCTGGTGCACCGTCTGGCCAAAGGTTGGGAGCTGACGAACGGCTTTGGTGGGCTGGTGCCGAAAACGCCGCAGCACTACACGTCGGGATTTTACTACGACAACCTGGTCTACGACGCCGGTTATCTCGCCTACCTCGTCAGGGAGTTTGCGCCAGATCGGGTTTTCAGCGGCACCGATTATCCGTATGCAATCATGGAGGTGGATCCGAGCGGTTTCATCGACGCTGCTGACATAGCCGACGACGCATCACTTCGGCATGGAGCGGCGAGCCGGTTTCTGGGGCTGGCAAACGAATGGTCGGAAACCGGAGTCTAGAATTTTCCTCACTATCCCAGCCACAACTATCAGGAGATTTGGCAATGAACCGGTTAGAAAATCGCGTGGCATTCATCACCGGTGGTGGCACCGGCATTGGTCGTCAGGCGGCCCTCCTGTTTGCAGGCGAAGGGGCCAAAATCGTTATCGCTGATCTTGATTCAGAACTTGGCAAAGAATCCGAACAGCTGATTCAGGCTGCCGGTGGTGAAGCCTTGTTTGTGGCAACGAATGTCACCGACGAAGATAGCGTTCGCGCAGCAGTTACAGCCACCATCGAAAAATTCGATAAACTCGACCTGCTCTACAACTGCGCCGGTGGTTCCATTGGCGATGACGGTGCGATCACGAACGTTGAACCCTGGGTCATCGATCACACGCTTTCACTAGATCTCAAGGGCACTTTGTTCTGCTGTCGCCATGCCATCCCTGAAATCATTAAGGCCGGTGGTGGTAGCGTCGTCAACATGTCCTCAACGGCAGCGCTTCAGGGTACGCCCATGCACATCTACTCTGCTGCAAAGGGGGCTATCATATCGCTCACTAAGTCTCTCGCCGCAACCTACACGCAAGACCTGATACGGGTAAATGCAATCTGTCCAGGCATCGTGCTGACAGACCGAGTGAAGCTCCGCTTTGGTGATCTGCCTGAAAAGGGTAGCGATGCCGGTGACTCCATCGCAGCTCGAACCGCCAATCGGTATCCGTTCGGAGTGGGTCATCCAGATGACATCGCGCAGGTAGCGCTGTTCCTGGCTGCTGATGAATCCCGCATGGTCAACGGAACCGTCGTTGTCGCAGACGGCGGTATGTCTGCGTTCTAGCGGCATGCAGGTCGTCTTCGATGTCTTATGGTTGGCTAGATCGCGACCTGATCTGAACCCGCGTTGAGGCGACAACGCGGTGCGCAGGCGATTTGCACCCGCGCAAAGGGACGTGATTGTTCCGAGTTGAAGCAAATTGTAATCATACATACAAATGACTATGATGATCAGGTTTTTTGCCGCGCAACGGGTCGGTAATGCACGTGTCGTGATTGATTTGCACGAGAAAATCCGCCTGAACGCACCGCCGCCGCCAGCCTGTTTGGCGGCGACGCGGTATTTCGATTGTGACGATCCCACGGTTCGAGCGTACGCCACTGACGTCGTAGGTGATGCCACAACCCACGTCGAAAAAGCCGTGCGCCTCTACTACGCCGTGCGTGATGAGTTTCGCTACGACCCGCGCCACTTCCTGTTGACCAAGCAGCAGTTCTGTTGTCGCCAGATTCTGCGGGACAAGCGAGGGTTCTGCATGCCAAAGGCTGTATTGCTGTCGACGCTCGCGCGTACTCAAGGCATTGCCTCCGGCATCGGGTTTGCGGAGGTCGTCAATCACCTGATGCCAGCCTCGATGCTGGATTCGCTAGGCCAGAATCAACCCATTTTTCATGGCTATTCAGTCTTGTATATCGATGGAAAGTGGTTGAAGGCTTCTCCCGCATTCAACCTCACAATGTGCCAAAAACTGGACACCAGGCCTTTGGAGTTTGATGGAAAGAGCCATGCGCTCTTCCACGAGTACGACAACAAGAGTCGAAGGCACATGGAATACATTCAAGACTACGGTGCCGTCGCCGACTTTCCCTACGAGCAGGTCTATTTCGATGTGTTCGGTAAGAAGTATCCGGACATCAAAAGTGTGATCGACGGTGAGCGGATACCGCCCGTTTGATATCAGCATCGTGCGGCGAGCCGGTTTCAGGGAGTAGCAGCAAATGACCAGCAACAGATAGGGAGCGGGATATGGCCGAGTTCAATCATCTTTTCGAGCCCATTCAGGTGGGAACCATGCAACTGCACAACCGCGTCATGTGTCCGCCTCATGGCGCCACAATTGGCAGTCTTTGGGGCACCCCCGAACAGGCTGCGCAAAATGTAGCGTATTGGGCTTCCCGAGCCCAGGATGGGGTGGCGTGGATCGATGGCATTACCGGATTTGTCGACAATACCGTCGTCGCCCCGGGATTCATGCCGACCGGGCTGGGGGCAACGGTCAACGGGGTGTTTCGGCTGCCGTTCTTCGTGGATCGGGCCGGGTCCTATGCCCAAGCTATTCAGGAAGCCGGGGCGTGTGCCACCAGTCAGCTGGTGCTCCAAGGCGGTATGCCGCACGCACCTTCGACACGCCTGGCCAACTACACCAACAACAATGTGCCCCACGAGCTGACCGTTGGGGAAATTCAGTGGCTCGTTGCCGAATATGCGTATTCGGCGAAACAAATCCAGGCAGCCGGGCTGGACGGATTGGAGCTGCATTCCAACCACGAAGACCTGTTGGAGCTGTTCCTGTCGCCGGCCACCAATCATCGTGATGACGAGTATGGCGGTGATTTCGAGCGCCGACTGCGATTTCAC
>Ga0224508_10001334_pt1 | contig 22245 bp, 19 predicted proteins | sample SF_Jan12_sed_USG_4_FD_170157 | JGI IMG/M metagenome (GOLD analysis project Ga0224508, IMG submission 170157) | Sediment microbial communities from San Francisco Bay, California, United States - SF_Jan12_sed_USGS_21 | ecosystem: Environmental > Aquatic > Marine > Sediment | place: USA... | reverse complement strand
GCCGCGCTCCTGCTCCTCCTTGAGCCGATCCGTCTCGATTCCGGTGAGCGAACGAACGAGCGCCGTCTTACCGTGATCGACATGCCCGATGACCCCGAGCGTAAGGTGGCGCGTCATTCGACGGCCTGTCTAAACGACCTCACCAGATCCTTCGTATCTTCGAGGAGAATCGTCCTCGGGTCGAGAGCCAGCCGATCATTGGTGATGCGCGCGATCACAGGGGGATCCATCGCGCGCAGCCTGCCCGCCAGCTCGCCGGCGCTCAGGCCCGCCGCTCTCACGTGCACTGCTCGCGTAGGCAGCTCGGCCATGGGTAGCGCACCCCCGCCCCCGTAGCTCACGTCGTCCACGATTGCGCCGTCGAGGCCTGGGATCTGCTTGAGTTGCCGGAGAAGGTTTCGCGCCCGATTGCCAACACTCTCCTTATCTTCACTGATCATTCGCAGAACCGGCACCCTGTCGGTCGGATCGTTCGGCGGTAGATACAGCCGGAGCGTCGCCGCCAGCGCTGCGAGCGACAACTTGTCGATGCGAAGTGCCCGCAACAATGGATCCTGCTTGATTGCCTCGATGAGCCCGCCACGCCCCAGGATGATTCCCGCCTGGGGCCCGCCCAGCAGCTTGTCGCCGCTGAACGTCACGAGATCGGCACCGGCAGCGAGACTCTGTTGCACGGTGTGCTCAGCGATGGAGGGCATAGCACCGAGATCGATCAACGCCCCACTTCCCAGATCCTGCATGAAGATCAGATCGTTCTGATGGGCGAGATCCGCGAGCTCTCTGGAATTCGGTTTGGAGCTGAAACCGACGATCTTATAGTTGCTCGGGTGGACCGAAAGCACAACCCGGGTCTGTTCGGTTAATGCTGCAGCGTAGTCCCGCACTCGCGTCTTGTTCGTGGTGCCCACCTCGACCATCCTCGCCCCACTCTTGGCGATGACGTCGGGGATACGGAACGATCCGCCGATCTCGACCAGCTCACCACGAGAGATCACAACTTCGCGACCGATCGCCAGCGTCCCGAGCGCCAGCACCACGGCGGCCGCACAATTGTTGACGACGACCGCCGCCTCCGCCCCTGTGATCCGGCAAAGTAGTGTCTCCACATGCTGGTAGCGCGAACCCCGCTTACCCGTCTCCAGATCGAACTCCAGGTTCGAGTAGCCCCGCGCGGCAGCTTCCATCGCTTCGATGGCCTCGGGTGCCAAAGGAGCGCGGCCGAGATTCGTGTGGATGATGATGCCCGTCGCATTGATGGCGCGACGCAGGCTGGGCAGCCGTTGCTTCAGCAAGTCGGCGCGCATCAGCGACGCATACTGAGGGCTGTCGAACCGGGGCAGTTCCGTCAGGCCGTTGCCCAGTCCCTTGCGCACGCGAACGAGATGTTCGCGCATGACCTCAACCACCTCCAGGGGCGAGAACTCGGCGCTCAACGCGGCGCCCGTCTCCGAGGCGAGCCACTTGTCGATGGCGGGTAACTGTTTGAGTAGGTCCTGAGACATCTTTACCTGATAAGCGCTATCTGGCAGACCATCTTACACCCGGCGGCGTCGGGAAGCTTCGGCACGGGCGGAAAATAGATGTCAACTCGGAAAGATAACTAACTGATATAGTTGATATATTATGCCAAAGAGCAAGGGCGCTTCGTGCCCGGCTCAACACGGCCGTGCCGAGGCCTAGAAACGAAAAGTGTAGCTGAACTTGAGACTGAGGTCGGCCAGGGTGGAGTGGAAGCTGTCGTTACGATCGAGATCCTGGAGATTGTGGTTCAAAACCACAAAAGCCTCGCGTCCTGCTTGCGGTATCCAATGCAGGCGGGAGTTGATTCCGACCGTCTCGGAATCGTTGTCGTACTGAATCAGGTTCGACCACGACAGCGTATTGGAGAAGATCACGTCGAGTCCGACGCGCGACAGCCTCAGGGTGAAATCACCCTCAGGGAGCTCTATGTCGTTATAGTTGTACGAGATGAATCCCCGAAAATGCCTGGTCGGATACCAGGTCACCTCCGCTTCGACATTGTCACGTTCGCCGTTGAAGAAATCGCCACTCCGGTACGTCAGTATGCCAGATAGCTTTCGAGAGGTTTCGGTCTGGAAACGAATACCAGGGTCGCCATAAGAGTACTCTCCCACGGGGATCGTCACGGGCTGTTGCCCGGAGCTGGGATCGGGGTCCCAGATCGTAAACGGTTCCCGCAGGACCTCCTTGTTGTGCGTGTAGAGCAGGCGAACGTTGTCACCCGCCTGATTCGAGAGGTTGAGCAAGCGCGCGTCGATCACCTCGCTCTGGAGACCGACACCGATTTCTTCGACGCGCTGAAATCCCACGATGCTGAACAACATTCGAAGCTTGGACGTCTGCGGGTAGCGCTTGATCCAGCCGATCTCCGCGGAGTAGTCGCGAATGCCGGCGCGGTTGATGAAGCCCAGCGCTGGGTTGAAATTCGCCTGCACCTCCTTGAAGCCGACCGTGGTGCGCAATCCGGTGCTTCCGGGTAACCGAAAACGCAGCCCATAGGCGGCATCATCCCCGATCAGGCCTTCGGTTTCAGTCTCCTGGTACCAGGCCTGGGCTTCGATCGTCTTACCGCCCGCGAGGCGCGTGTTCAGGTACCGGAAATCGACGCCGACCAGGCTGTTGTCGAGATTCGACTGCGGGTCGCCGTTTGTCGTGATGACACCCACCGAGGATTCCGCCAGCACGTTGAGAGCCGCTCGCCCCACAAAAAGATCGGTCGCCTCGACATTCTCGAAGGCATCCTGCCTGACGGCGAGGGCGCCGAGCGTCCATGGACCGACCCGCCCGCTCAGCTTGCCGCCATAGTTCAGGTCGACGGGCTGCCCGCTTGAGCTCAAGCCTATCGTGCGGGAAAAGAAGGGTCTGGCATTCTGGTCCAGAACTCTCGACAGTTGATGGAAATTACCCAGGCCGCCGATGCCGCCGAACTCGAACGCGTCGGCGTCCTGGAGGAAAAAATCGCGCTTCTCCGGAAAGAACAGCCCGAAGCGCGTGAGGTTGACCTGCCGATCGTCGACCTCGGTCGCGGAGAAGTCCGTGTTGAACGTCAAGGAGCCGTTGAGAGAAGGCGTAATCCGGTAGAAGACGTCGAGGGATGGCTCGAGATCGGTCTCCGTGCTCGCGATGGAGAAATCCTTCCCGTCGTTGACGCTTACGGACGGCACGACATCCAGTCCCCGCCCCTGGTCCAGCTCCTGGAAACCAATAGCGCTCCCTGAGATAGCCGGCGTCTGCTGCCGATTGCGCGAGACCCAGGCCATGCGCTCCTGCTTCGATTGTTCCCGTCGCCCGAAGTTGATGCCCCAGGTGTCGCTCTGGGCGTCGAAGGACAGGGTCTTGAAAGGAATCGCCAACTCTGCGACCCAACCTTCTTCGGTCTCCGTTGCCGCCGCCTCCCAGATGCCGCTCCAGTTCCACTGCATCTGATTCGGGCCAACGAAGATGCCCTCGCGGCGGACGCCGTTGGGGTTGACCTGAAACTGATAACCCTCCCGGCCGTTGTTATAGGGATCGAGTATCAGCACCAGCTGATCGTCGTTTTGGATGTCCGCGCCCTGCCGGAGGATATTGGCTCTGACCTCCTGGCTGCTGTAAAGCCGGGCGGCCACATAGAGGGCGTCCTTGTCATAGGCGACGTAGAACTCGCTCGCCTCCGAGGCCTCCGAATACTCGATGGGATCCATCTGATGCAGATCCGAGACCATGGCCGCGTGAGCCCAGACTTCGTCGTCCAACTGCCCGTCGATGACTGGCGGGGTCGCCGTTTGTGGTATGTCGAAAACCTTGGTGGGCGCGGAGTCTGTCAGCGCCTGCGCCGAGGCGTCCAGGCAAAACGCCCCACCCGCGACCAGCGCCAGAGCCGATAAGGGTCGCACACGGATAGCCTGAATCATATGCCAGCACCGCTGGAACCAAGCGCGGTGGGCATCACGGATCTTTGTCGTGGGTACTGCATCAGCGTTCGACGCCTGTCCCAAGATCATAGTGTACTCAGACCACGCGGGGGCATTACAAACTGTTCATGGGGGATCCATGCATCGCGACGTGAACAGGAGCTCGCGTGAGTCCGCTCGCTCATCGGTGGAAATCCGGGCTTAGTCGCCCTGCCCGTCCAGCGCGGTCTCTAGGACTCTGGCAGCGTGCCACCCGTCGCGACGGGCCCCATCGCGAATTTGACAGCGACAGCTGGTGCCATCCGCCACGATCAGCGTGTCGTCACCGGATTCGCGAACGGCAGGCAGCAGGTCGAGCTCCGCCATTTTCATCGACGTCTCGTAGTGCTCGGCCTCGTAGCCGAACGAGCCCGCCATGCCACAACAGCTCGACTCGATGACCTGGACATCGAGGTCCGGGATCCAACCCAACACGCGCTTGACGGAGGGCATCAACCCGAAAGCCTTCTGGTGGCAGTGGCCGTGAATCAACGCCTTTGATTTCCCAAGGGCCTTGAGGTCGAGCTTCAAGCGACCGGCGTCATGCTCGGCAGCCAGAAATTCTTCGAAGAGCATCGCCCGTCCCGCCATCGCTCGGCTAGCTTCACCGGGTAAGATTGCGTCAAACTCATCCCGCAGGGTCAACAGGCAGGAAGGTTCCAGGCCCACGATCGGCACGCCTCGCTCGACGTAAGGCGAGAGCGTGTCCAACACGCGCTGCGCTTCTTTCCGGGCTTCATCCACGAGGCCGCTGCTCAGGAACGTTCGTCCACAACACAACGGACGATCGGTGTCTACCGGCGCCGGCGTTAATACACGGTAGCCTGCCGCCTCCAGGACACGCACCGCCGCGCGCAAATTCTCCGGCTCGAAATACCTGTTGAATGTGTCCGCGAACAACACCACCTCCGGTCCTTCGGAGGCCACGCCGTTCGACACACTCCTGAACGTATCGCGACGCCACGCAGGCATGGACCGCTGAGCGGCAAAGCCGAGCAACCGCCGTCGAAGACCCCGAAGTGGGGCACTGTTGTGCGCGTTGGCCAACCAGGGAACTCGAGCCGCCCAACGAGCATATCGGGGTAAATAGGTGACCAATCGATCTCTCATGCTCAGCCCCCAACGCTTGTGGTACTGACTCAAGAACTCGATCTTCATCCGCGCCATGTCGACGCCCGTGGGACACTCCCGCTTGCACGCCTTGCAACTGACGCACAACTCAAAGGTTTTGTACATCTCGGGCGACGTCAGAGCGTCGGGCTCCAGCTGACCGGTCAATGCCAGGCGAAGCGTGTTCGCGCGGCCGCGGGTGAGGTGTTGCTCATCCCTCGTCACGCGAAAGGACGGACACATCACACCAGAATCAAACTTTCGGCACGCGCCATTGTTGTTGCACATCTCCGTCGCACGATGAAATCCGCCCCAGGTTGACCAGTCCAGCGCTTCCTGGCGCTGCAAGGGTTCGTAATGCGGGGGGAAACGCAACAGCGACCGGTCGTCCATCCGCGGCGGATCGACGATCTTGCCGGGATTGAACCGCCCGTCCGGGTCGAAGCACCTTTTTACTTCTCCAAAAGCCGCGGTGATGCGTCGCCCCAGCATCGGCTCCAGGAACTCTGAACGCACGAGGCCATCGCCATGTTCCCCCGAGTGAGATCCCTTGAACTCACGCACGAGCTCGTGGGCCGCGTCCGCGATACTTCGCAACTTCGCAACGTCCGCATCGTCTTTCAGATTCAGGATCGGGCGCACATGAAGACAACCCACCGAGGCGTGGGCGTACCACGTACCCGTCGTGCCGTGCTGGGAGAAGACCTCCGTGAGCCGAGCCGTATACTCGGCCAGGTCCGCCAGCGGGACCGCGCAGTCTTCCACGAAGGATATCGGTTTTCCGTCCCCTTTCATGGACATGACGATGTTCAGCGCCGCCTTGCGCACACTCCAGATGCCACGCTGAATCGCCGGTTCCTCGGCGCGTACGACACCGTCCGGATACCCCAGGTCCCCCATTACCCCTTCGAGGTCGTTGAGTTTCCCCAGCTGCTCGTCACGGTCCTCGCCCGCAAACTCCACGATCAGGAGCGCGGCCGGATCGCCCCGCATGAACTGCGACATAGCTGCGCTGAATTCGGGGTTCTCCCGGGCGAGCTCGATCACCGTGCGATCGATGAGCTCGACCGCCGCCGGGTCCAGCGCGACGATCGCCTGGGCGGACTCCATCGCTGAGGCGAACGTCGGGAAGTGACAGACACCAACAACCTTATGCGGCGGGATGGGCTGCAGATCCAGATCGAGCGTCTGAAACCAGGCGAGCGTCCCTTCGGACCCCACGAGCAGATTCGAGAGATTGATATCGGCTCGACCGAGCCGGTTCAGATTGTAGCCGGCAACGTTACGCATGACCTTCGGGAAACGCGCATCGATCTCCACCTGCTCCCGCCCATACAGAGCCTGCATGCGGTCGAAGAGCTCAGGCAGACGACCCTCCTTCGCGGTGGGTATCCCCGGACGAAAGTGCACCCGCTCCCCATCAGCCAGAAGCGCATCGATCGCGTTGACGTTGTCTACCATGAGACCGTATCGGATGGAGCGCGCCCCGACGCTGTTGTTGCCTGCCATGCCCCCGATCGTGGCGCGGCTCGATGTCGAGACATCGACAGGGTAGAACAGGCCGTGGGGCTCCAGGAACGCGTTCAGCAAATCGAGCACCATACCGGGCTCGACGGAAATGGTCCGCTCCCCGGGCTCGAAATGGCTTACCGCCGTGAGGTACTTGCTCGCATCCAATACGAGTGCTTCGCCGACCGTCTGCCCTCCCTGCGAAGTACCTGCACCCCGAGGTAGAACGGGCACGCCGTTTTCCGCGGCGATCTGCAGGGCACAGACGACATCCTGTGCATGCCGCGGCACGACCACCCCGATGGGTAACAGCTGATACATGGAGGCGTCTGTGCTGTAGCGGCCACGGCTCAGCGCGTCGAAATAGACTTCCCCCTCAACCTCGGCCTGCAGTCGCCGTGCAAGCGGGGACTCAGATGTGTGCTCGGATCGATTCTGCATCGGTGTCACGTACCGGGTTGTTGTTCACGATAATCAGCCGCATTATTCTACCCCTAGCTCGCAAACGGCACCTACCCCCCCGACCGGACCCCCTTCCTCGTCGCGGCAGGAATCGTCGTGGCCCGGTTACGCGGCCTCTTCGCGGTTCCTGGCGAGCCAACCGTCCACGAGCTTGACGGTGCGATCCACGTGGTCGGACTGCATACCCTGAGTCGCCGCCAACGCCTGCACCAGCTTGTCCACGCGTTCGATATAGAGCGCTTTGGCCGCCAGCGCACGCGCCGCGGAGGAAGGCTTCTGCAATGACAGCGCGGCATTGGCGTACTTCTCGAAAGGAACCAGATCGTTGCGGTCACCTCCGAGCTGTACGCACAGATCCGCTACCCAATTGTAGACGGCTCCCGAAGCATCCAGGTCAGAGTGGACGGCCTCCTTGATCGGGATCATCTCCTGCTCCTGCACGCAGCGGTAGTTGCCAGCCAACAGCATGCACCACTTGGCCAGCGGGACGAACACCGAGTCGTGCACTCGCAGCTTCACTGGCAACTCGACCTCTGTCCCGCCGACGTCATAACGGACGTTCTGAATGTCGTCCTCCAGCTTCCGCAGGATGTCTGTGTGCCCGTCCGACTCGAAGCGGGCCGCCTTGAAATTGGTGGGCAGTCCCACCTGAAGCACGTTGCACTTCTCCTCGGGCGGCCGGAACGCCTGTGGGTCCGGGCTGCACAAAGTGATCAACGACGGCTCCACGTTGTCCCATACCGACGCGTCGGTGTAACAGTCCCTGATCGCGTCGGCATCGATCGACGGGATACGCCTCAGGAAGCTCAGCGGCGGCATGTTCATGATCGACATACACGGTTTCGATGAGGCACCGACGCGATTCAAGAGATCCTTCACGGCGGCGACTCGGTACTGGGGCTCCTGCATCGCGAGGACGATGAGATCGTAATCGGAGGGGTCCGCCTCTTGCGGCGAGCCGGCGGACACGACGCCGGGCATGCTCTTGGTGTTCAACTCGACGGGCCCGTCAACGCCACGCACCGGAAGACGAATGATCGCGCCCTCGTTATTGATCAGCTCTGCTTCCTCGGGCAGGCAGATGAGGTGAGCCGAGTGCCCTGCCAGGGCAGCCTTGGCACCAAGCAGCGACCCGTAAGAGGCACCGAAGAAGAGGATGTTGTACTTGTCAGGCATGCTTCACTCCCATATGGATCAAATCGACCGCCGCCCGGACGGCCATTCGCTTAGTAGTCCGGCTCACCGAAGTGTATTAGCCCGGCTCAAATTATGCCCGCGGCCCACATCGCGCAGACTGTCAGGAACGAGGCGATCCCACCCACCAGCGTGGCCCCGCCGTAACCCAGAATGGCCTCGTTGACCGGCACGCGACTCAGCGAGGTACAAACCCAGAAATAACTCGAGTTCACGTATTTAATGATGACCGAGCCGCTCGCGCCGGCGAGCATGGCAGCCTCCGGGGACAACCCCAGGGTCCCCAACATGGGCGCAACGAGCGAGGCCGCAGTAATGACGCCAACCGTGGTGGAACCGGTGATCATGTTACCGATGATGCCGATGACGAACGGCAACAGGATCGACGGCAACCCATAGGCGGCGAAGAATCCACTGATGTACGCGACCGCTGGCGTTGCCTTGAGAATCTCGCTCAGAGACCCCCCGAGACCGGTGACGACCAGTATCATGGCGGAGACCCGCAGTCCCTCTTCCACCCACGCGTTCTTCGCCTCTTTTCTATGCTCCGGGGTCCTGATATTCCTGTAGGCCAGCCAGACACCGATACTGAGCGCCATGACCGGCCAACCGACATAGGCGAGTCCCACCCGGACAGGATTGTCCTGCTCCAGAAACAGGCGGGAGACGCTCTGCGCGGAGATCAAAAGGATCGGAACGACGATGGGGGCATAAGAGCCCAGCGTGCCGGGCAGCTTGCCCTCTGGATCATCCTCCAGGAAATTCTCGCCCGCATACTCGTCCGACGGCAGCGTCTTGATTCGCGGCCCGATGAGATATTGCCCCCATATCCAGCCCGCCAGCGATCCCACGAGGCAGGCCACGGTACCGAAAATGATGGTCCTGCCGATGTCCGCACCCACCAGCGCCGCGGCTGCCAGGGGTCCCGGCGTCGGCGGCACGATAGCGTGAGTGAGTTGCAGTGAGCCCACCAGGCCTATCGACATGACGCTGACCGTCACACCCATCATCTTGGCGGCCGAGTGCACCAGGGGATTGAGGATCACATAAGCCACGTCAGAGAAGATGGCGACTCCCAGCACGAAGCCCGTCAATGTGAGTGCCAGGGGCATGCGCGTGGAGCCCACCGCCCACACCATCGTGCGGGTAATGGTCTGGATCGCGCCGGTGTGGCGCAGAGCCTCGGCGATGATGGACCCGAGCACAATCACGACGCCGATGGATCCGAGCGTCGAGCCGAAGCCGGTCTCGAACGCCTCGATGAAGTTGTTCTGCTGTACGCCCGGGATGACGCCGAAAAGGAGCAGTGGCACCAGCAGCGCCAGAAAGACGTGCCAGCGCCAATGGGCAATGAGGAACAACAGCAGCGTGATGACGCCCAGGAAAGCCACGAGGGCCAGCAAGGGGCTGCTAACGACGGCCGTGGAAGGATCCATGCCGCTGTCTCAGTCGCCGTGTTCGACCAAGTAATCGAGCGCCGCCTGCGCGCCGCCCGGCTTGTGCGGCACCCCCGCAAGCGCGAGGCCCATCTCTACGCCGCAGAGCGTGCCAGCCAGCATCAACTCGTTGAACCAGCCCAGGTGGCCGATACGAAAGACCTTGCCCTTCACCTTGCCCAGGCCCGTGCCCAGAGGCATGTCGAAGCGCTCCAGGATCACGTCCCGTAGCGCGTCAGCATCGTGGCCTTCTGGCAGGAGCACGGCCGTCAAGATGTTGGAGTGCTCGTGGGGATTCAGGCTGAGATTCTCCAGGCCCCACGCCGCGACGGCGCGGCGCGTGGTCTCGGCAAGCCTGGCATGACGGGCAAACACGTTCTCGAGCCCTTCCTCGAGCAACATCGCCAAAGCCTCTTCGAGGCCGTACAGCAGATTGGTGGCCGGCGTGTACGGGAAGAAACCGGTCCTGTTCGACTCGAGGATGGCGCTCCAGTCCCAATACGACCTGGGCAGCCCCGCCGTACCGGCAGCCTCCAGCGCTTTGTCGCTCACCGCGTTGAAGCCGAGGCCCGGCGGCAGCATGAGGCCCTTCTGGGATCCTCCAACTGTGACGTCCACGCCCCACTCATCGTGCTGGTAGTCGGTGGAGCCCAGCGAAGAGATCACATCCACCAGAAGAAGAGCGGGATGTCTGGCGCTGTCCATGGCCTTGCGGACCGCGGCGATGTCACTCGTGACGCCGGTGGACGTCTCGTTATGAACGACAGCTACCGCCTTTATGCTATGGGCCTTGTCCGCGACGAGCTTCGCCTCGATGGACTCCGCGTCCACGCCGTGGCGCCAGTCGCCAGGGATGAAGTCCACATGCAGCCCCATCTTCAACGCGATGTCACGCCAGAGCACCGCAAACTGGCCCGTCTCGACCATCACGATGCCGTCGCCCGGAGAGAGCGTATTCACCAGGGCGGCCTCCCAGCTGCCCGACCCAGAGGACGGAAAGATAATCACCGGGCCCTCACAGTTGAATACCTTCTTGAGCCCCGGGAAGATTCGGAAGGTCATCTCCTGAAACAGCGGACCGCGATGATCGATGGTCGGCTGATCGATGGCCCGAAGGACACGGTCGGGAACATTGCTGGGACCCGGAATCTGCAGGAACTGACGACCAGATTTCGTTGTCATGATTAGCGTTCTTCTTCTTGCATGAGTGTTGTCCCGGGTACCGATCCAGCACCTCGGGGCCGCTGCGCATTATCCGCATGCGAGCGCATGCGCGACAGTACCACAATCGAAAACACTGCGGGGGCGCTTAAGGCCCCCTCCGGCGCCCCTTCGGGTCGGGCCGCTGCCGCGGTCCTCGGCGGAGTGAGAGCGCTCACCCCGATACCGTATAGTACGCACTCGAAGACAGACCGGGAGGGAGTCGATGCGCGACGGAGTCTTTGCCGAACGCGACGGCAGCATTGCCACAGTCGTATTGAATCGGCCGGAGAAGCTCAATGCTATGGACGGAGCCTGCTGGATCCGCCTCGACGAGATCATGTCCGAGCTCAACGATGATGACGACATCCGTTGTGTCATCGTCCGTGGCGTCGATCGGACGGCCTTCTCCGCAGGATCGGATATCTCCGCCTGGAGCGAGCAGCGCACGAGGCCCGAGGACGTTCGCAGGTACAGCCAAGACCTCGAGAATTCGATCGGCAGCGCATTCTCATGTCGCCACCCCGTCATTGCGGCAATCAATGGCGTCTGCATGGGCGGCGGCCTCCTGATCGCCAGCGTCTGCGATATTCGTATCTGTGGCGAATCGAGCCGCTTCGGCGTGCCCATCAACCGGCTCGGCATGACCGTGTCCTACGCGGAGCTGGGCGCTTTGAGCCGCATCGTCTCGCCGTCGGCCGCGCTGGAAATTCTGCTGGAAGGCAATGTCTTCGGAGCCGAGCATGCGAAGGAGCTCGGGCTCGTGAATCGTATCGTTGCGGATGCGGATGTCGAGCGGGAGACCTACTCGCTGGCCCAGCAGATCTCCGAACGTGCCCCACTGGTGAACCGCTGGCACAAGAAGTTCATACACAGACTGATGGATCCGACCCCCCTGAGCACGGCTGAGATCGAGGAGGGCCATGCGGCGTTCGAAACCGAGGACTACCAGACCGGTTATCGGGCGTTCCTCGAGAAGACGAAGCCAACGTTCGAGGGTCGTTGACCCATGGACTCACCGGACGCGGGCCCTCTGCGAGGCGTGACCGTCATCGAGCTGGCGCACATCATGGCGGGCCCCGTGTGTGGACGCATGCTCGCCGACATGGGCGCGGACGTGATCAAGGTGGAGCGTGTCCCGAGCGGAGATGCCGCCCGCGGCTTCGTGCCGCCGCTCATCGACGGGGAAAGCGCCGCGTTCATGATGCTCAACCGCAACAAGCGCGGCATCGCCGTGGACTTAAAGACCGAGGACGGCAAAGCCATCGTGCGGCGCCTGCTCAAGGACGCCGAAATCGTGATCGAGAACTACCGCAAGGGAACCATGGAGCGGCTCGGTTTTGGCTACGAGGCGTTGCGGGCGCACAACCCGGGGCTGGTCTATTGCGAAATCTCGGGTTTCGGACGAACCGGTCCCTACGCCGACCTCGGCGGCTTCGATCTCGTGGCCCAGGGCTATAGCGGGCTGATGAGCATCACCGGGGAGAGCACCGACCGACCGCCCGTCAAATGCGGGCCACCCGTGACGGACATCACCGCGGGATTGCTCGCGGCGATGGGTGTCCTGGCCGCCTACGTGGAGCGCCTGAAGACCGGCCGCGGCCAACGCGTGGACACCTCGTTGTTCGAGGCGGGAATCACGCAGACGTTCTGGCAGTCGGCCATCGCGCTGGCAACCGGCGTGTCGCCCCAACCCATGGGCTCCGCGCATCCACTGAACGCCCCCTACGAAGCCTTCGAAACCGCCGACGGCTGGATCACTATCGGCGCATCGAGTGAGGCCACCTGGAGGAGGCTTCCGCCCGTGCTCGGTTTGCCCGGGCTACTGGAGGATCCACGCTTTTCGAAGAACCAGGATCGAATGCGGAATCGTCCGGCGCTCAACGCAGCGCTCGCGCCGGCGTTCAAACAACGCCCGACGTCAGAGTGGCTCGAGCTATTGGAGACTGCGGGCGTTCCAGCAGGGCCCGTGCTCAGCATCGGCGAGATGCTGGAGCACCCTCAGGCACGCGCCCGGGACATGGTTATGCAAACCGAACACGCCAGCCTCGGCGCCGTGGAAACGATCGGCTTCCCCGTGAAGTTCAGCGCCACGCCCGCCTCAATCGAACGCGGGGCGCCCCGTCTCGGGGAGCATACGGAGGAGGTCCTGAGGGAACTCGGCTACGGGGCGCCGGAGATCGAGCGCTTCGTCCAGGAAGGCGTCGTGCTGGCTATTGCATAACGGCCTGGATTCCTTCATAAGTAGCCGCCATCGGATCTCGCTTCGGATCTCTGACGGAGGAAACAGACATGTCCACGAGCGTGCGCGTTGCGGCAGCAGCCTTTCTCTTTAGCGTCCTTTCGGCCGGTGCCCTCGCCCATCACGGCTGGAGCACCTACACGTCGGATGACTTCATCCTGACCGGCGTCGTCCTCGACACGCACTTCGGCAGGCCCCATGATCGCCTGACCGTCGAGGCCGATGGCGAGCAGTGGAACGTGGTCATGAGCCCGCCGGACCGCAGCCAGAGGGCAGGTTTCGACCATACCCAGGTCAAGGTCGGCGACACCGTGACAATGCTGGGCAACCGGCACGCGGACCCACAGACCTTCGAGATGAAGACCCGGCGGATCAGCGTCAGCGACTCAGCCTACGATCTGTATCCCAGCCGGATCTAGCTCTCAGGGGAGCGTTGACTGAGCTCGGCTTAGAGCTTTAGTGAACTGCCCCGCCCTCACCGGACCGGGAAACCCGTCCGTTTCGTGACCGTTCGCAGGGCGAAGCTCGTCTGCACCCGGGAAACGCCGGGAAGCCGGGTGATAGATTCCCGATGGATACGCTCGAAATCCTCCAGGTCTGCGACGACCACCCGCAGCAGGTAGTCGTACTGTCCGGTCATCAGGTAGCACTCCATGACCTCGGGCACACCACGCACCGCGCGCTCGAAGGCCTCCAGGTCGCGCTGCTGCTCCTGGTGGAGGGTGATCTCGACGAATACATTGCCCGTTAACCCCAACCCTGCCGCATTCACCAGGGCGGTGTAACCGGTGATCAAGCCACCCTCCTCCAGCGCGCGGACCCGCCTCAGACAGGCGGCCTCGGATAACCCGACGGCCTCGGCGAGCCTCACGTTACTGATGCGCCCGTCTTCCTGGAGACCGCGCAGAATAGATTTGTCGATATCGTCGATTGACACAATATTCCTTCTTAAAACCTGTAATAAATAAATTTTATACGAATTTATGCCGAATTTTACGCAATAATTGCAAGCGGCCGTACCCGAACACCGGTTATTCTGAAGCGCAAGCCAAATCCGGAGATCGGCATGAAAATCGGGATCCCGAAAGAGATCAAAGTCGAAGAGCACCGAGTCGGGCTCACACCGGACGGGGTCTGCGAACTGCACGGTGCGGGCCATGAGGTGCTGGTGGAAACCGGTGCCGGCCTCGGCGCGGGGTTCGACGACGGGGCTTACGCGCAAGCCGGCGCCCGGATCGTCCCCCTGGCCGAGGAGGTATTCGAGCGTGCCGAGTTGCTCATCAAAGTGAAGGAGCCACAGCCCGGCGAGTGTGCCCGGCTTTCCCCCGGACAGACCCTGTTCACCTACCTTCACCTGGCGGCCGACCCGGAGCAGGCGCGTGCCTTGATGAAGTCCGGTGCAACCGTGATCGGCTACGAAACGGTCACAGACGAAGACGGCGGCCTGCCCTTGTTGAAGCCGATGAGTCGCATCGCCGGGAGAATGGCCACCCAGGTGGGCGCTCACTACCTGGAAAAGCCGGCGGGGGGTGCGGGGATCCTGCTCGGTGGCGTCACGGGCGTCGCACCGGGACGAGTACTCGTGCTCGGCGCAGGCGTCGCCGGCACGAATGCGTTGGAGATGGCCGTCGGGTTGCAGGCCGAAGTCGTGGTCATCGATGCCCGTATCGAACGGCTCGAGGAGCTTGCGGCTCGGTTCGAGAACCGGATCCGGACGCTCGACGCCAGCCGCACAACCATCGCCAGAGAGGTACGCGCCGCGGATCTCGTGATTGGTTCAGTCTTGATCCCCGGAGCCGCGGCGCCGAAGCTCGTCACGCGCGACATGGTGCGCGACATGGGCCCGGGGTCCGTGCTGGTCGATATCGCCATCGACCAGGGGGGCTGCTTTGAAACCAGCCGGCCCACCAGTCATGCCGAGCCCGTCTTCACCGAGTCAGGCGTCCTGCATTACTGCGTGACCAACATGCCCGGCGCCGTCCCCAGGACATCGACGCTCGCGCTCAGCAACGCGACCCTCCCCTACATCAAGTCGCTCGCCCAGCTCGGGTGGCGCGAGGCGCTGGATCGTGATCCCAACTTCAGGAACGGCCTCAACGTCCACGCCGGCAAGCTACGCCATCCCGCGGTAATCGAGGCTCTTGGATTCGACGCCTCGTCCTCAGTTCGCGCAGCCTGAACACGGCCTTCGGCACCCGTCCAACGGCGCCGCTGTCAGCTGCCGGTCCTTGGGAGTCGGCGGCGCACGTCCGCTTCGGACATTCCGGCAATCTCAACGGTTTTCCTGGCCGAGGTCCGCCCCGCTACGATCCTGGCCGGCGCGCCCAGTGCCCGAGTGAGAACCTTCTCGGCGGCCTCATTCGCCCTGCCGCGCTCGGCCGGCGCGCGGACCCGGATCTTGAGCACCTCGCCCAGCCACCCCGCGATACAGTCCTGAGAAGACGAGGGCACGACCTTGATGGGCAGCGTTGACTTTTGAGGCGCATCGCTCATAGCGGCATCCACGACCGATTCTACCGGCGAGCAGGCTGAGACTCCGGTTAACTCTATGTCAGATCCCTTCCGGGCCGGAGCATATCGGGTAAAATCGCCCCCCTGACTGGGGATGCCTTGGACCATGTTCATGAAGATCAACCGAAAAACCACACGCCTGGGGCTACTGGCTACTGCCGGAGCCTGGCTCTTACCGGCCCTGGGCCACCACTCCCATGGCAACTATGAGATGACGGAGTACACCCACCTGGCGGGTACAGTGAAGGAGCTTCACTGGATGAACCCCCATACCTGGATCTACCTCGAGGTGACAGGCGCCGATGGGCAACCCGCCCTGTGGGCGCTGGAAGGCGGCAGCCCCAACTCGCTCATGAACGCCGGGTGGGAACCGGACAGCGTCGAGGCCGGGGACCACATTTCCGTGCGATGCCATCAGCTGAGGGATGGCTCCAATGGCTGCCTCCTCGGGTTTGTCACGCCGCCCGGCGGTGAAGAAAAAGAGTGGGATTAGCCGCGCAGACCTGGGGAATACCGGAACATGACGGATCATTCGCCAGGAATAGAAGTGCAGATCATCAACCACCATGACATTCACGCAACAGGGGCGGATAATCTGTTCACACGAGCCGAACGGCTGAAGAACCGGCGAGCGGGTGCCTCACCCGTGGGTTGCGCCGGACGAGTTTCAACGCTGGCTCGACGAGCTGATCGCGGACTCCTACGAGAGGCTTGCACGAGTACAATAGAACGTCGTCTGGTGGGGGCGACAGACGGCTTTTGATGTCCAACCTAAAGGGAACGAAAAAAATGAGCATGACACTACTCTGGCGCGCGACTCTGAGTATCCTTTGCGCACTGACGACAACGGCGATCTTTGCCGAACCCGTCACCTACGAGATCGATCCACGACATACATTCCCCTCTTTCGAGGCCGACCATCAGGGTGGGATCTCCGTATGGCGGGGAAAGGTCGAGAGATCATCAGGCATGATTGTCATGGATCGAGAGGCGCGAACCGGGACCGTCGACGTGACCATTGACATGGATAGCATCGACTTCGGGCTGGACGCGATGACCGAACACGCGAAGGCGGATGACATACTCGACGTCGCGCAATTCCCAACCGCGACCTACACCGGCACGCTGAAGGATTTCACCAGAGACGGCGAGCCGACGGCGGTGGAAGGAGAGCTCACCCTGCACGGCGTCACACAACCGGTCGATCTGCAGATCAATCGGTTTCGGTGTCATAGCCCATCCGGGATCGAGACCTGCGGCGCAGACGTCTCCGCCACGTTCAATCGCGACGATTTCGGCGTGACCTTCGGCCAGGCGAACGGTTTTCTGATGTATGTGAACCTGGAGATTCAGGTTGAGGCCCGTCGAGTCGAGCCGGATTCCTAGCGTCGGGACTGCGGCCCCCTGGCCGCGACCATAATTGTAGCAGCGGCCCTCGGTCGCGATGAAAGTCGCCGAGGGAAAATGTCGTGCAATAAGAACTCGAGGAGGGGGAGATGAGAACGATCCGCTTAGTGCTGTGCTGCCTGCCCTGGCTGGCGGCCTGTACACCACAGGAAGCCCCACCGCCTGCGCCGGCTCCGCCGGAACAGCCGAGCGAGCCGCCAACCCCGGTATCGGATGCGGTCCTGTTCGAAGGCGGCCGGCTGATCGTCGGGGACGGCAATACCCTCGAGAACGCGGCGTTTCTCGTCGAGGACGGTCGTTTCACGCAAGTGGGTGTTGCCGGGGCCGTGCAAGCGCCGCCCGGTGCTGCCCGGGTGGACTTGACGGGCAAGACTGTCATGCCGACTCTCATCGATGCGCACTGTCATCTCGGCTACCTCGATGTCAGCACGATGACCGACGTACGGGCAAACTACTCCCGAGAAAACATCATCGAGCACCTGCACCGCTCAGCGTACTACGGGGTGAGCGCAGCGATGAGCATGGGGATCGATCCGCTGAGCATGGTGGAACTGAGGAGAGAAGACATAGAGGGTGCCGCCCGGTTCCGCTGGGCGGGGCGTGGTATGGGAAGGCCCAACGCGGGCCCCGGCGCCACCGACCGCAGGGACGTCGTCTACGGTATCGATACCGTGGAGGAAGGCATCGCGGCCGTACGGGAGCTCGCCGTCAATCAAGTGGACCTGGTGAAGCTCTGGGTGGATGACCGCAACGGCACCGTGGAGAAGCTGACCCCGGATCTCTACGGCCCCATCATTGACGAGGCTCATCGCCTCGGACTCAAGGTCACCGCCCATATCTTCTATCTGGAGGATGCGAAAGAGCTGCTGAGGGCAGGCGTCGACGGCTTCGCGCACGGTGTTCGCGACGTCGACGTGGACGATGAGTTCATGGAGCTGCTCGCCGCACGGCCCTATACGTTCCTGATGCCCAATCTCCCAGACAGTGGCGCCAGGACGGCCGACGATCTCCCCTTCTACGCCGGGACCGTCCCCGGCGACGCCCTGGATCAGATTGGCGAGGCAATCGCGGAGGCCGCTGTCGGTGCCCCGAGCGAGAGCTTTCAGGTGCAGGCACGTAACCTGATGCGGATGTACGAAGCGGGCGTGCCGATCATCGTCGCAACGGACGGCGACGGCGCTGGGTGGGACGTGCACGAAGAGATCGCGGACATGGTGCTTGCGGGCATGAGTCCGACCGATGCCATCGTGGCGGCGACCAGCAACGCGGCGCAACTCTTGAAGCTTTACGATCTCGGCACGATCGCCGATGGCAAGAGCGCCGACTTCATCGTGCTGGACGCCAATCCCCTGGACGACATCAAGAACACGCGGGCGATCTCAAACGTCTATATCAGGGGCGAGGAAGTCGACCGCGCAGCGACGGCCGAAGGCTGGACGAGCTGACGGGCCGGCGGCTGCGAGCCAAACGGGAGAGGTAATGTCCAATCTGGTCCTGGTCGTAACGGTGAAGGCGCAACCGGAATGTGCGGATAGGCTGAAACCGGCGATGCTGAAAAACGCCGCGCAATCCGTTCAGGAAGAGAACTGTTATCAGTTCGACGTCATCGTGTCTCAGGATGACGAAAACACCTTCATGTTCTACGAAGTCTATAAGGACGAGCAAGCCCTGGCGGATCACCGCCAGACGCCGCACTTCCTGGCCTATTGGAACCTGATGCAGGAATTGGGAGATAAAGTCGAGCGCAGAGCCCAACAATTCGAGAAGTTGAGCTAGGAGACCGCTCGGCCTCCCCGCCCAGGCTCCCCGTCACTCGACCAGCGGGCGGTCGACTCCGGCGGCCATCTCGATCGCCTTGCACACGGCCGAGGTGTCGAGATGACCCAGGCCGAGAGCGATCGCTGAATTGAACTTCTGCCTGGAAGACGCGTAGAGATCTATGGGTGATTTCAGGCTCGCGGCAAAATCCGTGATGATCGCGGCATCCTTCTCGTAGACGTCGAACATGGTGCCCCCGCCTTCTCGATAATCGGATTTAGCCATCATCGCCCCGCGTATCTCGAGCATTCTCGATGCGCCGGCGCTCTCCTTGAGCACAGTATGAATGAGCTGCGGGTCCAGGCCGGCTTTCTGGCCCATGACCATGCACTCCGCGGCGGCCGTCACGTGCACGTGCACGAGGTAGTTGGCAAGGAACTTCATCCGGCTCCCGTTACCCACCTCGCCGACGTAGAAATTTGTGGCGGTAAATCCCTCCAGGACAGGAACACAGCTGTCATACGCATCCTGATCGCCGCTGACGTAAATTGACGCCATCATCTTGGCCAGCATGGGCGGTGTACCACTGATCGGCGAGTCCAGGAGTATTTTTTCACCGGCGGCAAGCTGCTCATGCGCGGCGAGCTTTTGATCCACGGCCAAGGTGCTGCATTCGATCAGAATCTGACCCGGTTTCGGATGCTCCAACACGCCGTCGATCACGGTCCGCAACGCGCTGGCGTTCGGGAGGGAGGTGGCAAGGACGTCGGCACGTTCGGATACTTCCGTCGCCGATTGAGCTTGACCCATACCCACCTCACCAAGCTCAGTGATACGCTCGGGTATGATGTCGTAACCAACGACATCGAAGCCGTTCTTGAGTAGGTTACCGGCCACATGTCCGCCCATGGGACCCAAACCGATAACACCAACCGTTACGCTCATAGTGCGTTCCTCCCATTCTGATTCTTTGATGACGCGTTGAATCCTATTGTAATCTAAGATCGGGGTTTATATAGTTTCTTGTTCAGCAAGCTCCCAGCGTACTTGGAGAAACTCCATGAAGAACATAGCAGAACACGTGACATCGCTGGCGGCACTCGGCCTGGCTGCAACAGCATACCTGGCCACTGGCGGGACTGCGCTGGCGGACAGGATTACGCTAAGGATCGCGACGGGGCATCCGCCCGGAGTCGTCTATGCCGGCTTGATGAAAGATTACTTTCAACCGGAACTTAAGAGTCGTGTGGAAGCCCGCACCGATCACACATTGAATTTCATCGAAGGTTACAGCGGCTCCATCGTCAGAACCTCCGAGACTCTCGAAGGCGTGCAAAACGGCATTATTGACATAGGCGGATTCTGTTACTGTTTCGAGCCGTCGAATCTCCCCCTGCATGCCTTTCAGGTGATGTTGCCCTTCGGCACCATGGACCCCACCGTCAGCTTGAGAATCGCACAAGACGTCTATCGAGAGGTGCCGTACCTGACCGACGTCTTCGAGGAGCAATTCAACCAGAAGCTGCTGGCACGCATTGCCGACGCCGGCTACAACCTGGGCACATCGTTCGACTGGAATACCATCGAAGATCTGGAAGCCGTCAAGATTGCCGGCGCGGGCTTGAATCTGAACTGGCTGCGCTATGCCGGAATCACACCGGTGCAGGCTGCCTTACCCGAGGCTTATACGGGGCTAAGGACGCATGTGTACGAAGGCTGGATCGTGTTCCCAAGCGCCTACGTCCAGCTGAAGCTCTACGAACCGAGCCCCTTCTACACCATGATCGGATTCGGTTCCATGACCTGGCACGGCCTCACGATCAACCTCGACACGTGGAACAGGCTCCCGGCGGACGTCCAGGAGATCCTGCTAGAGGTGGCCGCGGATTTCGAGGAGCGAACCGGCTCAAACAATCTGGAGCGCTACGCAGATGACGTCGCGACGCTCAGCGACCTCATCACGGTGAAGGAGCTCGGCCAGGACGTGCGCAGAGAATGGGCGCTCTCGCTTGGGGATTGGCCGAAGGAGATGGCCGCAGAGCTTGACGCTCAGGGACTGCCGGCGACACAGGTGCTCGAAACGGCGTTGTCCTCGGCCGAGCGGCACGGCTACACATGGCCGGTTCGCTATGAGCTCGAGTAACGCCGAGCGCCCAGCCAGACTACCGACCATCGCCGCTTTCGACCGGGCCTTACCCGCCGCTCCAGTCGCGGTGAAACCCGAGTAGAGCATGTCCATCGTCAAGCTCAGCGATCGCCTGACCAAAGTACTGATGGTGCTCGCCGCGGGATGGGCTTTCATTCTCACGTTCTTCATCATCGCCGACATCATCGGACGCACCGTGTTCAACGCGCCGGTGTACGGCGTACCCGAGATCGTCATGAACTCGATCGTGATGATCGTGTTTCTCCAGGCTGGCTATGCAATCCGTAGCCGTTCGATGCTGCGTGCGGATTTTCTCGCACGAAAATTTCCACCTTTGTTCGGGCGCATCGTCCTGGCAATCGGTTACCTCCTGGGTGCCGCGTTCTTCCTCATGATCCTGCTCGGCAGCTGGGATTCGGCGGTTCATTCCTGGGTGGCCGGTGAGTACGAAGGCGAGGGCGCACTGCGTGTGCCGGCATGGCCCACTCGGTTCACGATTCTGTTCGGCAGCGCAGTCGCAACCATGAGCTACCTGCTGATGGCATACCTGGATATTTTCCGACCGGAAGAGCTCGACGCAGAGGTCGACCCCGAAGCCAAGTTCCATGCCTGAGCCAACGACAATGATCTGAGCCGCACTCCGTGTTCGACCTGAATATCGCAACGGTATTGATCGTCAGCCTGCTCGTCATGGTCGGCCTGGGCGTGCATATCGCAATCGCTCTTGGCATGACCAGCGCCCTGGGCATTTTTCTCATCACTGGTGGAAATTTTGACGTCGTCCTGGCGATGCTGGGCAGCACCGCCTACGAATCTCTGCGCGCCTACGAATTCGCAGTCATTCCCTTGTTCATGCTGATGGGCGAGTTCATCGGAAAGTCCGGGGCCGTTACAGACGTCTACCGGGCGATCCATCGTGGCCTGAAGCGGATCCCTGGTCGTTTGGCCGTGGCCACCCTTCTGGGTAACGCCATCTTCTCGTTCGTGACCGGGGTCAGCATTGCATCCGCCGCGGCCTTCTCGCGCATTGCCTATCCGGAGATGAAGCGCTTCGGATACCACCGCGGCTTCGCGCTCGGCACGATAGCCGGCTCCAGCTGTCTCGGCATGTTGATCCCACCCAGCGTACTCATGATCGTATGGGGCCTGCTGACCGAAAGATCCATAGGCCAGATTTTTCTCGCCGGCGTGCTGCCCGGGCTGTTGCTGGTCAGCCTCTTCGTGATCTACGTGTTGGCAGTGGCAGTTTTACGGCCAGACGTAGTCGGCGCCGGCAAAGAGCGGGCCATCGCTGAAATCGAGGCCGAAGATCCGGGC
>Ga0224508_10001333_pt1 | contig 22253 bp, 31 predicted proteins | sample SF_Jan12_sed_USG_4_FD_170157 | JGI IMG/M metagenome (GOLD analysis project Ga0224508, IMG submission 170157) | Sediment microbial communities from San Francisco Bay, California, United States - SF_Jan12_sed_USGS_21 | ecosystem: Environmental > Aquatic > Marine > Sediment | place: USA... | reverse complement strand
TCCGTGCACGAAGTTTTTCGGGGACGTAAATCCTGACGGGGCTTGATTATCGAGGTGACCGTATGGCGACGCCAACGCCGAATCCGAACAGTGAGAAGAGGTCGAAGGAGTCGGCGGGGTGGATCACTCTGCCGAACGAGGGCCCTACGGAGGATCCGCCTGAGTTGATTGGGGATCACGGCCCGGAGGGTGAGGAGCTTTGGGCGTTCTGGTGGAGCTCGCCGATGGCGCTCATGTGGTCGCGGCACGACTGCCGCACGTTGGAGCGCCTGTTGGTGTTGTCGTTGCGGTTCGGTGATGACAGTGGGGCGACGGCTGCGGAGTTGTCGGAGGTTCGCCAGCTCGAGGATCGCTTCGGTTTGAATCCGAAGTCTCGGCGTCAGTTGTATTGGCGTATCGCGGGGGTGGATGCCCCCAGCATGGAGGCCTCTGATCTTCATCGGCCGGCGACTGGCGTGGATTTGCCGGCTGCGGGTGGGGATGATGATCCTCGCCGCCTGAGGGCAGTGTGAGCGCCGATGAGCTCGCCCCCACCCTCGGCCCGCAAGTAGCGCACTTCATCAACACGAACGGGGTCCACGGGCCCGGCGATCTGAAGGGCCAGCGGTTCCAACTATCGATGGAGGAACTCGGTTTCCTCTATGACGCCTACGAGATCGAGCGGGACGCCTACCGGTCTGACCGTTGGCGGCGCCGGTACCGGCATTGCATCTACTGCCGCCGTAAGGGCCTCCGGAAGTCGGAGCTCATGGCCCAGGTCGCCCTGGCGGAGTTCGATGGGCCGGTTCGGTTCTCTCACTTCGCCGAGGAGGACGGGGTTGACGAGTGGGGTTGGGCGTACCGTCGGGGGGAGCCGATCGGCCGTCGGGTGACGTCCCCAGAGATACCGGTTGTGGCCACCACGGAGGAACAGGCTGAGAAGCTGGTGTGGGGTGTGATGCGGTATGTGTTCTCTAACACGCCGCTGGCATCTCGGTACAAGGTTCAGAACGAGCACATTTTCTTTGCTGGGCAGGATCGGGAGGAGGGGTGGTGCTACCTCGTCCCCCCCACCAACTCGGACGCTGCGGACGGTGCGAAACCGACGTTTATCCCTCGTGAGGAGGCTCACCTCTGGACGTCGGCTGATCTGAAGGCCACGGCCGAGGTGATGGACCGCAACGCGATCAAGCGGCAGATTGCGGATCCGTGGACGATGGATGCGACCACGATCCACGCCCCCGGCGAAGAGTCCGTGTTGGAGGATTCGATTCGGTCGGCCGAGGCCGGCGACACGAGCATCTTGTTCGACTACCTGGCCGCTTCGGACAAGTGGAAACTCGACGACGAGGAAGAATGGTTGGAGGCGGTGCGTGAGGCCTCTGGCGACGGGTGGGATTGGACGAACATCGCGGGGATGCGGTCATTGTGGATCGCTCCCCGCAAATCCAAGAACGAATTCCGTCGTTACCAACTGAATCAGGGCGTAGCGGTCGAAAACAAGCCGTTCTCGGGCGAAAAGATGGACGTCTTCGCCGCTCCTGAGCGGACCCCGGGCCCGTCGAAGGCCACCCCGTTGGTTGTGTTCTTGGATGGGTCGCTCACGAGGGACTCCACAGCCCTCATCTGTTGGACGGTGGAGGAACGCCCCCACCTATTCCTAGCGGGCCTGTGGGAGCGCCCTGAGGGCTCTCTGAGGGTGTCGTGGCATGTCCCGAAGCCCAAGGTCCTCGAAAGGGTCGCCGACCTCGAGCGGGACTACACGGTTGTCTTGTTGGCGGGGGACTCGGATCGGTTCTGGTCGCCTGAGATCACGGCGTGGGAAGACGAGTACGGGTCTGAGCGTGTCGTGCACGTCCCCACCCGCTTCGGGAAGCTCTCAGGGACCGCCATCGAGAAATTCGAGGAGGAGTTCCGTTTGGGACTGGCTCGGGCGGATGAGGGTGGGGATACGCCGTGGACGTGGGACGGTTCGGATGAGCTCCGCCGTCATTTCGCTAACACCGTGGTCGAGCAACGCCGGAACAGTCGGTACAAGGTGTTGGGGAAGGCGTCTGAGGGGATGGACGCCAAGATTGATGCCGCGGTTGCGGCTGTGTTCGGTTTCGCTTTGATCCCCGATGCTCGGGTGAAGGCTGAGGCCTTGAAACCGAAACGGGTTGGCATTTACTAGCCACCCCCTGTTGTGTTCCTACCAACCATTGGGAGATACCTGCTATGACGCGCCAATCACCACCTCTGGTCGCCCCCGACAATCTTCGGCAGGGCAGCTTCGACAACGCCACCTTCGAAGAGTCGATTCCCCGTTGGGCTGTCGGTGACGACAACGCCATCGGTGCCACTGGGGTCGCTCACGCCACCGCTATCCCTCTCCAGGCGGGGGATGTGGTCTCCACGATCACGTTCGTCACTGGCGGCACCGCAGCCGGTACCCCCACGGCGGGGTTTGCTGCCCTCTACTCATCGGCGGCGACCCCGGCCCTCCTCGCCCAGACCGCCGACTTCACAACCACCGCTCGGGCAGCGGACACGGCCTACGCCGTCGACTTGGCTTCGGCGGTGACGATCACCGACGCCGGCCTCTACTGGGTGTCGATCGTGTTCGCTGCGACCACGGTCCCCACGTTGCGGGGGAAGGCGATGGGTGACGCCGCCCTGGCCGATGCTCTGGTTACGGGGATGCCAGCGATGGCTCAGACTCACGGATCGAGCTTGACGGACACGGCCCCGGCAACGATCACGTCGGGGACGGTTGTGGCCACCCCCTGCTACTTCATCCTCACCTAGACGAGGCGGGGCCTGTGCCTTTGATGTCGGCTATCTGGTTCATTGGCGCGGCTCTAGTAGCGGGTGGTTTGGGCTACCGGTTCGGTGGCGGGGACATAGCAGTAGTGGCAGTGGGAGCAACCATGGTGGTCCTCGGCGGCATCTTCGACATCCTCGGGGGGAACTAGTGGGACTCCTACGCCAAGCCCTCGACGATCGCAGGGAGCGCCGTAGCTTCGGTGAGGAAGCAGCCCGGATCCCTGGGCCCACCGAAGGGGCCCGAACGTTCGCCGGGCCCACAGTGACCGAGTCCTCAGCCCTCGGCGTCATCGACGTCTACACCAACGTCAGCATCATCGCCGATTCCATTGCGATGCTCCCGATCCGGGCCTTCCGGCACGTCGCCTGGCGGGACCTGGCGGGGGAGGCCCGCACATACGCCCGGAAACTCCCCCGCCAACCTCTCATCCTCACCGACCCCATGCCAGGGGTCATGTCCCCCCAATTCCTGTTCAAACACCAAGCCGTCACCTCGTTCCTCCTCAACGGGAACTCCTACAACGAGGTCAACGCCATCGACGCCGAGGGCCGCCCCTCGATCATCACCCCGATCCATTCGCAGAAGATCCGCAAGACCGAGCTCACCGATAGCGGCCAGCAGATTTGGGAGATGCACGACGGGCGCATCATGGGTGCGTTCAGAGACGGCGGGACCATGGTCCACATGACGGGGTTTGGGTTGGCGGGGGGCCTCAAGGGCCTGTCACCGATCCAAGCCGCCATGCAAGGCATCTCGTTGACGATGGCGGCCGAGGAGTTCGGGGCCCGCTGGTTCGGCGACGGAGCTCACCCCAGCTTGGCGCTCAAGTCGAAGGAAGACCCCGGCCCCGACAACGCCAAGCGAGTCAAGCGGGAGTTTGTCCAGACGTTCGGGGGTCTCAACCGGGAACCCATCTACCTGTACGGCGACCTCGAGCTAGAGACAATCCAGATAGCCCCCGAAGAGTCGCAGTTCATCGAGACCCGCCAATTCCAGTCGTCGCAGATGGCGAAGTTGTTCAGGGTGCCCCCCCACCTCACCGGCGACCCCACCAAATCCACGAGCTGGGGGACCGGGATAGAGGAACAGAATTTGGCTTACGCCATCTTCACCCTCGGCCCCTGGATTAGTCGCATCGAGGAGGCGATGTCGATGCTGTTGGCTCGGGGGCAGTTCTCCAAGTTCAACATGGGCGCCCTCCTCCGAGCCCGCATCACCGACCGGTACACGGCGTACGCCCAGGGCCGCCAATGGGGCTGGCTGTCCGTCAACGACATTCGGGAGCTCGAGGACCTCCACCCCATCCCCGACGGGGACACCTACCTCCAACCGCTCAACATGATCGACGCCGCCGAAGCCATCGAAGTGCAAACCTCTCAGGGAGATACCAATGGCCCTCCGCCAATTGCCTGACACCCCCCACAAACAGACGGTGCGGGTGCCGTTCGCCATCTCCGAGCTCCGGGCCGAGAAGCGAGCCGACATGGATTCCCTCGTCCTCGAGGGGCACGCCAGCGTGTTTGGCTATGAGTACGACGTGGCAGGGGGCCCACCGTGGGGTTGGCTCGAGCGGATCGAGAAGGGGTCGTTTGACAAGACCCTGGCCGACGACCCGGATGTGGTGTTCCTCCTCAACCACGAGGGGATGCCCCTGGCCCGCACCAAATCCGGGACCCTTGAGTTGTCGACCGATAAGACGGGGTTGGCTACCGCCGCCACCCTCGACCTCGCTAACCCCGTATCGCGGAGCTTGGCCTCAGCGATCGAACGAGGCGACATCGACGAAATGTCGTTCGCGTTTCGGACCACCGCCCAGGAGTGGCGGGCCCACGACGATTGGGAAGACGACCCCGAATCGTTGCGGATCATCACCGAGGTCAACATCCATCGGGGGGATGTGTCGGCTGTGACGTTCGGAGCGTCCGACGCCACCGACATCGACATAGTACGCAGCCTTGAGGCCCTCAGCGTTGAGGACCTCGCCGAGGCTCGAGCCGTCATCGAACGGCTAACCCAGAAGCAGAACCCAGGTGGGACGCCTGAGGAGGACAAGCGTGACGGGATGTCCGCTCTGACCCTCGAATTGCTTCGCATCACATAAGCAACCCACCACAGGAGAAACACCGTGAAAATCGCACAGGTTGAGGCCCGCATCCGGGCCCTCACTGAAGAGCGCGAGACGACCGAGCAGCGCAACAACGCTGTCTTGGATGTCGCACTCGCCGACAGCCGCGACCTCACCGACGAGGAACGCGCCACCGTGACCGAGGCACGCGCCCGGGTCACTGCCATCAAGACCGAACTCCGGGAGACGTGGGAGCCCCAGCTCGCCGAGCTCCGCCAGGCCGAGGAGGACGCCGCCGCTACTGCACCCGCAGGCGACGACACCCCCGCCACCGAGGAACGCTCAGAGCAGGCCGCCGAGGCCCGTGGACGGAACGTCCAGGTCGGTCGGGAGCCCCTCACCTACGAACAGCACAACGACCAGCGGTCCTACATCCGGGACCTCGTCACCGTCGAAACCGGGCAGCTTGGCGACAAGCGCTCAGCCCAGGAGCGCCTGTTGGCTCACGCCCAGGAGATGCGAGTCGAAGGCCCCCGGTTCGAGGCCCGCATGTTCGGCAAGCCAGCCGCCCACGTCGGCGACAACGAGGAACGCGGGCAGGTCGACTATGAGCGCCGCGATCTGAACCGCACCGACGGCACTGGCGGCTACTTCGTTCCCCCCGTGTGGATGATGCAGGACTACATCGAACTCTCTCGGGGGTCGCGGGTCACTGCCGACCTGTGCCGGCGTATGCCGCTCCCCGCAGGGACCGATTCCATCAACATCCCGAAGATTTCGACGGGGACCACCGTGGCGATTCAGACGGCCGACAACGCCGCTGTCGACGAGACCGACCTGGCAGACACCTCGGTGTCGGCGGGTGTGAAGACCATCGCAGGACAGCAGGACATCTCACTCCAGGCTCTGGAGCAGTCCCCGCTGTCGTTCGATGCGATCATCCTCGCCGACCTCGCCGCCGACCACGCGGTGAAGACCGACGTTCAGGTCATCTCAGGGTCGAACGCCTCTGGGCAGGTCAAGGGCATCGAGAACATCGCCTCGGTGGACACCACCGCCTACACCGACGCCTCACCCACCGTCCCCGAGCTGTACCCCAAGATTGCCGACAGCTACAACGTCATCGCCACCACCCGCTACCGGGTCCCGGAGGCGATCATCATGCACCCCCGCCGTTGGGCGTGGATGCTGGCAGCCGTCGACACCGCCAACCGGCCCCTGGTCGTGACCGAGGCGATGGGCCCCAACAACGCCCTCGCATCGTTCTCCAGCCGCCAGGCCGAAGGTGGCGCCGTTGGTGCGACCCCGTTCGGGCCCATCTACATCGACCCGAACATTCCCACCACGAACGGTGGCGGCACTGAGGACATCATCATCCTCACCCGCCCCTCTGAGCTCTACCTCTGGGAGGGCCCGGTACGTACCCGGGTTCTGTCCGAGGTTCTCTCGGGGAACCTGACGGTGCGGATCCAGTTGTACAACTACCTGGCGTTCATGCCGGACCGTCTGCCCGAGTCGACCTCGATCGTCTCTGGCACTGGCCTGGCAGCCCCGACCTTCTAGGTTCGGGGCCCCTGATTCTGAGCCAAGCGGTCAGCGCTCAGAAGTCTGAGAGTCTCCTGCCCCTGTTGTGACCATTGTCTAGCCACGGCGGGCTAGGTGGGGGCAGGGGACTCCAGACACCCTCTTTTCGACTACGGCCCGGAGGCCACCCATGACGTCTCTTGACGACCTCCACGCCCGTGCTACTCAGTTGTCGGCCGATGCCGCCCAGCTCGCGGCCGACGTGCTCGCCTACCAAGCCCACCAAATCGTCCCCCTGCCGAAGCCACCCCCAGAGCCACCCCCTGCCCCCCTAGTGGAAACTCTGCTAGATGGGCCCACCCGGCTCCCCCCGAACCAACTGGGGCTCTCCAGAGGCGAGATAGCGGAGGCTTGGTACGGGTCCCCGTCGCAGCCCACAGGGTTTTGGACTACCCCCACCCCCCTCGACCAAACCGAATCGGTTGGCACGTCCCGCCTCCGCCAACACTTCTACACAGCCGGCCGCCCCTCTGGGTCGGGGTCAACGTGGGGGCAGATCGCCGCACCGTTCGAAGATTCGGCGGATGCGACATGCGAAATCGTGTGCGAGTTCCCCAACAACTTCGACTGGTCCCCCACGGGGAAGGTCGGGGGGATTGTCGCCTACAACGGTGGCGACTGGCCCGGTGGCGCCAAGAACTCGCCGGCTAACTGCTCGGCCCGGTTCATTTGGAACAAATGGGGCTCGGAGCCGCTGTGGGGCATGTACGTCTACTCCCAACCTGACGGTAGGGACCTAGGTCAGAACTACAAGTACGACTGGCCCACCGGGACCCGCTGGGAGTTCCTCCTGGGGCCCATCACTCAAGGGGCGCCGGTCAAGGTGGATGTGCGGGTGGAGCTCGGGGCCCCGGGGGCAGGGCAAGACAAGATCACCGCATACGTAGACGGGGACGAGCGCTGGTCCCGTGATGACCTGTACCTCCTCGAGGAGCCTGGCATGTTGAACCGTGCCTACCTCTCGATGATGTGCGGGTGGGACGGCAACACTGGGCCCCCGTCGGGATATACCAGCATGTTCCTAGACCGAATGAAGATCACTCGACCAATGGAGGCGTGATGCCAGCCAAGCTACCCGACAACATTCGTGAGGGCCTAGAGTCCGAGGTCGCCGGTTTGGTGGCCCGTATCTCGGCGCACCCCGATGATGATCCTCGTGCTGAGGGTTGGGCTGCCCGGGTTAAGGACATCAATTCCCGGCTCGGGGTGACGAAGCGGGGCCGCCCGAAGAAGGCGGCCGAGAAGCGTCCTGACGCTGCCCCCACTGAGAAGCGATAGATCCCGATGGCGGTTGTCACCGATGTTGTCACTTTGGCCGAGGCCCGCACGGCCCTCAACCAAGGTTCGCAAACCGCGAACGACACGGAGATAGCTGCCCTCGTTACCGCTGTGTCCGAGTCCCTCGACTCCGACGACGGGATAGGCCCAACCGTCATCCGGGACATCGCCGAGGAAACCTACGATGGGCGCGGCACCGCGATCCAACTGAACCACTACCCCGTGTTCGCCATCACCTCCGTCACAGAGGATGGGACAGCGCTCACCGCCACCGACTACCACTGCGACACCGAGACCGGCACCCTGTACCGCCGCTCGGGGGACTATGACACGACTTGGGAGGTCGGCCGGGACAACGTCGCGGTTGTCTACCGGGCCGGGCGGGTCGCCTCAACGGCACTGGTCACCGAGCGCACCAAACAGGGCGCTTCGATGATCCTCAAACATCTGTGGCGGTCGGAGCAGTGGAACATCTCAGGGGTTGGTGACGCCAACTTCGAGGTACCGCAGGTGGCGTTCCCGGCGTTCGCTATCCCCAATGCGGTGCGGGAGTGGTTTGGTGGGGAGTGGCGGTCCATGAAAGGCGGGTTCGCGTGACTACTGACGCTGAGCGGAACGCCGCCGCCCAAGTCCTCATCATCGGGACCATCATCATCCTCATCATCTCCGCTGGGATCACCCTCCTGATCGTGGCGGCTGCAGCGTGAGCGAAGGCACCGCCGTCCCCTACGTATCGCGGTGGGCCGCCGACCTCCTCAACGCCGAAGCCAACCTCGACGGGGTGAGGGTCTCCTACCGGCCCCTCCGAAACCAAGACTTCATTTCCGACACCGGCGACATAGAAGCCATCTACTGGGCCGACTGGAATGGGCAGGTAGAAGTGAGGGCCCTCAAAGGCACCTCAAACGTCAAGTACCGAGAAGAGGCCACCAGGTCTCTAATCGTGATGGTTGCTTGGGCTGACCTGGCCGACGCAGACGACACCCTCCCCTCAACCTCGGCCGCAGCCAAAGCCGAACAACGAGCCGCCAACCTCGTGGGCGAGGTAGTCAAGACCCTCCAAGCCAACCAACCAACCTCCCCCGGCACCCACCTCTCAAGCATCTCCGTGTTCATCGAGGGTTGGGAGGGGAACCCAGGGACCCTCACCCGGGGCACCGTGGACGTCCCCGCCATCTACTTCGACATAGACGTTCGTATCCAAGCCAACGTGGAGCAATGACGATGCCACCCAAGATGACCAAGGTCCGCTACATCGGTGGCATCCGAGAGGTAGACGTCTACCTCCCCACCACCGGGAACACCGCCCGAGTCAAGCAAGGCGAAGTGGTCGAGCTGTTCCCCGCCGATGCCGTCTACCTCGTTGGCGGCTACCAGGACACTGACGCCGACGGGGTCGTTACGGCCAACCACCCATCGAACCCCGATTGGGAACCCGTCCAGAAGACCACCCCTAAGAAGACCTCTAGCAAGGAAGGTGACGGCTAATGTCGACCGTTCTCGACCAGTCATTCCAACTCGGCGTGGAGTCGACCTACGGCACCGCCGTTGCGATGTCCAGGGCCTACGAAGCGCAGGGAGACGGGTTCAAACTCGAGCAAGAAGACCTCCCCTCGATCGGGATGCGCCCCGGTATGCAGGGCGAGTTCTCCGACCGTCAGAAGACGATCACCATGGGCGCGGGGGGAACCCTGGATTTCGATGTCCTCAACGAGGGTTTCGGGCTCCTGCTCCAAGCGATGTTTGGGACCTCGACGGGACCGACGCAGCAGGCCGCCACCGCCGCCTACAAGTCGACGCACACCACCGCCACCGACGACCCCGACACCTCCTACACCACCCAGATACAGCGGGTCGACATCGGGGGGACCCTCCGCTCGTTCACCCAACCAGGGAGCGTGATTACGGGGTGGCGGCTCTCCCACACCGTCCCCGGCCTCCTGGTCGCCTCGATCGATTTCGACGCCCAAACCCAGGTCACCTCCGAAGCGGCCGGGTCGGCGGTCACCCCCACCGGGGCTACCACCTACGATTGGACCCAGTGCGCGGTCACGATCGATTCCGGTGGTGGCGCGGCGGCGTACTGTGTGGAGTCGGTCGAACTCACCGCTGACCTGTCGATGAAGACGGACCGTCGGCTCATGTGCGCCGCCTCTGGTGGCCTGAAGGAACAGCCGAAGCGGAACGGCGTTCCCTCGTTTACCGGGGTCCTCAACGGGGAGTTCGAAGACCTCACCGAGTACGCCCTGTTCACCGCTGGCACGATCTGCGACATTGTCATCACCTGGACGGGCGCTGAGATTGAGTCGCCCTACAACTATGAGCTGAAGCTCACGCTCCCCTCGTGCAAGTTCACTGGTGACACCCCCGAAGCGAGCTTGGATGAGATCACCAAGCAACCGCTCCCGTTCAAGGCGCTGTGGGATGGCACCAACGCCCTAGCCACCTGCGAGTACACGAGCACCGACACGGCGCTGTAGGCCCGTGGTTGTCACCGACGCCCGCATTCGGGTAACCGGGGCCCGGGAGCTCCGCAAGGCCCTCAGGGACGCTCCTGACGAGTTCACAGCCCAACTCAAACTCGCCTACCGCTCTAGTGGAGCGATCGTCACCACCCGGGCCCGCTCCGAGGCCCCCGTAGACACCGGCGACCTCAGGGATTCGGTGCGGACCCTCGGCGGGAAAACCAAAGCGGTCGTCGCAGCCGGCAAGGGCAAGACCAAGGACTACGCCGGCCGAATCCACTTCGGCGACCCCAACCCAGGAATCGAAGCCAACCCATTCATCCACGAAGCCCTCGAGCGGGAGTGGGACCGGGTCTATGCCTACTTCGAAGAGGCAGTCGACGCCGTTGTCGCAACCGTCACAACCAACCGATTCGGGAGGTGAACCGTGCCTAAGCCCATCAAGATCGAAATCCTGGGTGACGCCAAGAACGCCCTCGGCGCGATGGGGAAGGTGGAGCGTGGCCTAGGTTCCCTCGGCCGGGTCGCTGGTATCGCGGGGGCCGGCCTCGCCGCAGGCCTCGGCGCCGGGGCTACTGCCCTGTTCAAGATCGGCGAAACCTTCCAGAACATGGAAGCCACGATCGTTCGTGGCACAGGGGCCACCGGTGAGGCCCTCGAGGATTTCGCTGAGGAAGCCAAGGAAGCCCTCGCCCAGGTACCCGAGTCCGCCGAGGAGGTAGGGGCCGCCCTCGCCGACATCAACACCTTCTTCGGGGTCACCGGCGACGAGCTCTCAGACGTCACCGAACAGTTCCTAGACTTCGCCCGGGTCGCCGACGTAGAAGTAAACCCAGCCATCGAAGGCCTCGACGGGGCCATGACCCAATTCGGGGAGCCGGTCGAGAACCTCGACGAGGTCATGGGGGACCTCCTCCGCATCACCCAAGCCACTGGCGTGTCCATGGGGGACATGCTGGGCCGGGTCGAAACGTTCGGGCCTATCTTCGCCAACGCTGGTTTCTCCCTTGAGGAGACGGCCGGGCTCATGGGCCAGCTCGAACAATCGGGGGTGGAGATCACCCGTGTCGGTCCGGGCCTGAACGCGTTCTTTCGGCGGACCGCTGAGGCAGGAGAAGAGCCACGGCGGGCCTTTGAAAACATTGTCTCGGCGATGGACAGCGCGGAGTCTTCTACTGAGGCGTTGAACATCGCTACGGAGGCGTTTGGGGCTGAGGGCGCCCAGCGGATGACGTCCGCGATCCGTGACGGCAACTTCGACCTGGAGCGCCTCAACGAGCTCCTCGGCGACGGTACCGGGCTGGTAGCGGAGCAGGAGGAAGCCACCCGCTCGTTCTCGGATCGGTGGGACGAGTTCAAGAACAACGTCCTAGTGAAGCTCGAGCCGCTCGCCACCAAGTTCTTCGACGCGGTGGAGAAGGGCCTTGACGAGGCCACCAAACTCATCGGCCCGTTCCTCGACCGCCTCGGCGACATCGTCGGCTGGTTCGAAGAGGACGCCATCCCCGTCATCGCCGATTGGCGAGACGATTTCGAGCAGGGTCTTGGAATCGTGGGGGATGCGATCTCTGATTGGCGGGATGAGGCTGACGACGATCTAGGTGCCATCAATAGCGCCCTCGAGGGGCAGACCGAGAAGCAGCTACCGAAGTGGCAGCGCGCTTGGGAGAACGCTCAGAAGGCTTGGGCTCAGCTCAACGAGACCCTCGCCCTGTTCGGGGTCGATGTCATCTGGGTTATCAACAAGGCCCTGTTGCCGTTTGAGTTCACCCTCAAGGGGATGTCGCTGGTCGCGGCCGAGACTGCCGGGCTGATCGGCGACGCGTTCGCCTCACTGTTCGCCGTCCTCGAAGACCTGCTTGAGAAGATCGCTCAGGCCAAGCAGGCGTGGAACGATTTCAAGACAGCGCTCACGGGGACCCTCAACCCCCGCATCGATTTCAAGGTGCCATCGTTCGATGTCGGCGGAATCTTCGACAGGGTCCGCACCCCGTTCGGTGGGCGGGCGATGGGGATCAACTCCCACCCTGGTGGCCCGGTTGAGGTGGGGGAGCGCGGCCGTGAGGTTGTCGACCTCCCCGCAGGATCGAGGATCCGCCCCAACCACATGGGCGGGGGGCGCGGGGGCAATACGTTCGTGTTCAACGGGTCCAACCTCAACGCCACCCAAGTAGCCCGAGAGATCGCCTGGCACGAACGGATCGGGGACGGCCGCTAATGGCCATCGGGGACCTCGTCACCGAAGACTACGGGTTCGAGTACCGGGGACTAGCGTTCGGTGGCACCTCAGACCTCGCCGTCCCCCCCGGCATCCGTGGCCTCGCCGACAACGCCGACGTCCAAAGCTCCGACCGGACGAGGCTACGCCGCCACGGCCTCCACCCCGGCGACGACTTCCTCCTAGACCGAGAGGTGATCGTCCCCATCGAGGTCACCGCAGACTCAACCGCCCTGTGGGAAACGAACCTAGACAACCTCAAGACCGCCATGCGAACCGACCACACCAGAGGCGAAGAGCCCCTTGTGTTTCAGGTGCCAGGGGTCGCGGGCGGGGGGAAGCGCCGGATCCTGGTCCGCCCAAGGGGCCTCGCCGCAGACCTCGATTTGGACTGGTTCTATGAGATACCGGTTCAGCTCGCGAGGTTCTACGCAACCAAGCCATTCATCTACGACAACGACCAAACGCAGGTGGTTTCCACCATCCTCACCGCCGCCTCCAGCGGCCTGACCTGGCCCCTCACCTGGCCCCTCAACTGGGGCACCGTGTCCGCCACCTCGTTCACCACCACGAACGACGGGAACACAGACGCCGAATGGGTCGCCACCATCCCCGGCCCGGTCACCAACCCCCAAATCCAGCACGTAGACCAAGGCCTCAACCTCACGTTCTCGATCGAGCTCACAGCCGGCCAAGAACTCATCGTTGACTCAGACTCCCGCACGGTCCTCCTCGACGGGACAGCCTCCCGCTACTCGACCCTGTCGGGGGACTGGTTCGCCCTCACCCCCGGCGCCAACGAGCTCTCCTACCGGGCCGATGCGGGGTCGAGCATCATCACCATCTCTTACCGATCTACATGGAGCTGACTAGTGGCCATTGACGCCCGAGCTGGGCACTTCTCAAACGACGGCTCCACCGCCGCCGAGTTCCGAACCCACCTCAGGCATCTGTTTGGGTTGCGGGCTGGTGTGTTGCCGACCGCTACCGGCACCCCCGAAAGCTCGCTGAAGGTGACGGAGAAGTCCGGCACACCCGACATGTCCGTGGATGTCGACACCGGTGGGGTAGTGGTCCTCGGTTCGGAGGCTGGCACCCAAGGCGTCTACATCTCCCAAGCCCCCTCGACCACCAACCTCAGCATCTCCGCCTCTGATCCGACGAACCCCCGCAAAGACCTCGTTATCGCCCGGGTCTATGACCAGGACTACGCATCGGGGTCACCGTCAACGAACAACATCACGTTGGAGGTGGTCACTGGGACCCCCGCCGCGTCCCCCTCAATTCCGACGGTGCCCGACAACTCCGTCATCCTCGCCATCGTCGACGTTGCCGCCACTGACACCTCTATCACTGATTCGGAGATCACCGATCAGCGGTTCTCAGGGAACGCCAACAACTCGAATCAAGACAACGGGTTCGCGGTTGCTGTCGGTGGGGTGGTCCCCTGCTCGTCCGGGTCTCGCCCTGCGGATCCGTGGGAGGGGATGGTCATTTTCGAGACCGACACTCACGAGATACGTGCGTGGGACGGGTCGACCTGGACTGACGACTACCTGCCGGCTGGGACAACCGTCCACTTCGCCGACGGGTCGGCCGGGGACCCCTCGGTGGGGTTCACCAATGACGCCGACTCCGGGCTCTATCTCATTGCTGACGGTCGGGTTGGGATGTCGGTTAACGGGACCCTGGCCTATGAGTGGGCCGCCGCTAACCAGTACGCCCCCGGGATGGGCTCATCGGGTACGTCGGGCACGGTTGTCCACAGGTTCCCCACATCCACCAACGAAATCTACGCCTACACCTCCACCCGCAGAGTCAAGCAGAACATCCAGGACGAACCCACCGCCTCCTGCCTCGCGATGGTCGCAGCGATGCAACCCGTCCGCTTCGACGTCAAAGACGACGACCCCGCCATCGCAGCCCTCGGCGGCAGAGAAACAGGGGTCACCGACCGCCTGCTAGGCCTCATCGCCGAAGACGTCGCCGAGGTCGACCCGAGCCTGGCTGTATACGACGAAGAGGCACTCGCAGAAGCCCCCAACGACCGGGCCCTCATCGCCCTCCTCGTTGGAGCTGTCAAGGAACTACAGGCCGAGGTAGAGGCACTCAAGGCCTCCTGAGACAAGGGGAGGCGTAACGCGTGGCTGAGTACCGAGTGTTGTGGGCGGACATCAAAACCCCCACCGACATCCAAGGTGAGCTCCCCGTCGAGTCCATCTTCTACAGCAAGGTCCTCAACGCCCCCGGAGCCATCGGCGGGAGGATGCCCCTCGACCCCTACGGGTCCGTCCTCCAAGCCCCCACCTGCCCCATCCTCCCAACCACCTGGTACTCCCTCATCAAAACCACCCCCGCCGTCGTCTCGGTGCCAGTCGTCTCCGAGCGGGAACGAATCGCACGCTCCACCGCCGCCGCCCTGTTCGGGCCCTCAGCGTTCGGGACAGCCCGCACCATCGTCTACATCGAACGAGACGGAGTCATCCTCAAAGGCGGGCTGATCTGGGGGCACGTCGCCTCAGTCGAACAAGACCAAATCACGTTCCAAGGCGAGGGCTGGCACTCCTACTTCCGGAAACGGACCATCCAAAACACGTTGACCTACACCACGGCCGACCAGGACGCCATCGCAAGGGGCCTCATCGACCACGCCCAAGCCTACGGAGGCGGCCACATCGGGGTCACCACCACCGCCAACCTCCACGGCGTCACCCGTGACCGCTCCTACCCCTGGCACGAAGGTAAGAACATCGGCCAGGCCCTCGAGCAGCTCGCCGCCGTCAACAATGGTTTCGAGTTCGACTACGTGTCTTCGTATGACTCTGGTGGGGACCCTCAAACGGATTTCGTCACCCGCTACCCGACCACAGGGCGCTCCACCGAGCACGTCTTCGAACTCGGGGTCAACGCCTCCCTGGTCGACTACTCCGAAGACGGCAAGAGCAAGGTGAATCAGCACAGGGCGTTCGGAGCGGGGTTCGGCACAGAGATCGACATTCGCACCGCGTTCAACTCGGCCGACATTGTCTCCTACCCCCTCCTCGAGGGCACGAGCTCTCACCCCGACGTCACCAGACCGGCCACGCTCACCGCCCACGCAGAGCGGGCCCTCACCAGAGGCCAAGAACCCTCCACGTTGATCACCATGAGCGTGTTCGCCGACGCCATCCCCACCGTCGGCTCCTACGAAGTAGGGGACAGAGTTCGGGTCACCGCCGACCGCGGTTACCTCCAACTCGATCGGGCCTGGTATCGGATCGTGGCTATCGAGGTCGCCGTGGACGACTCGGGGGAAGAGTCCACCGTTGTCCTCGCCCCCCTAGGACTCTTCACATGATCGACCCAGCGCTACCGGCATCCACCACGGCCTCGGCCAACACCATCGAGGAACGCCTAGCCCGCCTCGAGCGCCGCCTGAACTTCTGGCCAGCCGTCCTCCCCATCGCCCCCGTGTTCGGAGCCAACCAAGGCTCCGGGTTCCACTCCCACTCCCTCACCACCGTCTCCGACGTGTACCGCTGCGATGCCTACCTGACCGCCCCCGTCCTCGACTACGACATTCAACAGACCGACGCCTACGCCACCAGCTCCCCGACCACGATCACCGTAGAAGTCAAAATCCTTGGGTTTGGGGCCTTCTCCGACACCGTCTTAGTCACCGACACCCAAGCCCCCGACGCCCAAATCGCAGGGTTCGTCGACCTCATCGACACCCTCGGCGAAGACATCCTCGGACGCTTCGCATCGTTCCGGATCCGCACCGCTCACACAGGCGGAACCGGCGAAGCCGTAGCAGCCCGACTAAACAAACCGCTCACCCTCAGGACCCTGTCCGTATGACCCGCGCTATCTCTAACCGCTCATGAAAGGAACACAGACGCGTGGCCACACCGAACGGGACCGATCCGCCCAAACCGACACCGAACGGAACGAAACCACCGGGGGCAGCCTGGATCCAGGGAGTGTGCGTGATCGGCGTAGTCTCCCTGGGGATAGCGGACCTCTTCACAGCAGAGACAGTGGTGCCCTGGCAGGTGTACGCCGTCCTCCTCACCATCGCCGGTGGCCCCGAAGCCCTCAAGTTCTGGCCAGGAGTCAAGTAGTGCACCAACCAACCTGGGGCGAATACATCCGCCAAAACTGGCTTGCTCTGTTCGCGGTCCTCGCGATCGTGTCCGTCCTCATCTCCGAGGGATCCGAAGCGGTCAGCGAGGTGCACCGCTGGTGGATCAAACAGCAACCCACCGCGGATTGGATCGAGTATCACTCTGTGGAGTTCGTCCGGGAGCTCCCCGACGCTCGAGCGGGGCTCGGGGCTCTACAGATGAGATCGACGACCACGGTTAGCGAACCCGTCGCCCTCATGTTCGAAGACACCCTCCGATGTTCAGCCAACGGCGTCGACGCCTACGAATTTGTGTCGCAGAACCCCATCACTAGTTCACTGCCCGACCCCCACCCTCGCCGGCCGAGCTTGTGGCGGTTCAACGCCGACTATCCCCGCGACCCCGATGTGTCGTGCACTGTCCGATCCGTGATCACCGCGACCCGTTCCGGGGTCGAGAAGACGATCGTTATCGAGACTGAGCCTTTCCACCCAACAGGAGACACCCAATGAATGATCAGATCGTCGGCACCATCCGAACCCTCGCCCAAGTCGTGGCCGGTTGGCTTGTCGCCCAAGCCATCCAAAAGTGGGGGGTCGAAGTCGACGCCGCCGCCCTCGAGGTTGCCCTAGTCGCGGTCGCTACCGGCGCCTACCGGGCCCTCGTGACTGGCCTGGCCCGCAAGTGGCCAGCCCTCGAATGGTTGAACGGGTGGGCCTCCCGCCCCATGTACGACACCGCCTAGGGTTTCTGGGAGAAGTTGCTCAAGGTTCCGGGAGGTCATGCCGATCTCTAAGGCATGAGCAACTTCCACCCAATCAAAGCCCTCACCACCATCATCATCCTCGCCCTCTTCGGGGGGACCTGGTCCAGCCCAGTAGCCGCCGACACCACCAACGGCGTGTGTGTCACCAGCGGTCACCGGTTCATCGGCCCCCAGCACCCCTCAGCCACCGCCCGCCAGATCACCCTCAACCTCCCCGCAGAGGTCCCCGCCGGCAACGTCACCGTCGAAGTCTGGTACTCCGACAGCTACGAGGGTCGGGCCACTACGGGCCACTGGCACCAGACCAACGAGGTCGTTACGGTCCTCGGAGTCACCGGTTCGGACCTCGAAGACTGGACGGCCTCGGCCAACGGGTACGCCACAGGGACCGCCACCCTCGCTGAGGCCACCGACACGGTCACCGTTCACCACCCGGCCACCTCCGGTATCGACTCGGTCAACCTCGACCGGGTGTGTCTCACCCCCCACGTCGAGGTTGTGCCTGAGCCGGTCGTAGAGCCCGCCCCTGAGCCCACCCCGACCCCTGCCCCCCAACCGGAGCCCAAGACGGCCCCGACCCCTGAGACGCCCGCTGAGCCGGTCTGCGAAGACAACGAGAAGTGCGCCCCCGCCTGCCCCACCGGGACAATGCGGACCCGCACCTCTGGCGCCGAGTGTGTGACCATCGAGCATTGCCCCACCGTTACCACCTGGATCCCCCTCGGCGGGTTCGATGCCATCTCGGCCGGTACGGTCACCCCGATGTCGCCCACTGGCCTACTGGCCGATTGCCCCACCGAGGTGGTCCCGGTCACCGTGACCTACACCTATCAGGGTTGCGTCTGGCAGTAGCCGCTATCATCGGGCTCACCGCCCAGTGCTACAGAACGGCCCTCACCCTCCGGGGTGGGGGTCTTCTGCTATCCCCGGTCAGGTGTCGGCGTTATGGCGGGCTTGTCGTTCGGCTCGCTCGGCCTTCCACCATGCGTCGAGGGCTTCTGGGTACTGGTCCTTCGTCACGTAGTCGGCCGCCTCTTCGATCGTGGTGGACACCTCACCATCGGTCGACTTGTGGTACGGGGGTCGCCCATCGCTTCGGAACCAGTCGACTACATGGTTGATCGACAGCCGGTGAAGTATCTCGTTGAGATGATCGGCATCGTGGTGGTCGATCACGAACGTCGTGCGATACCGCTTCTGTGGGGGGTCAGCCATTCGGAGTCTCCTCGGCGATCCGTATTACTCGGTCGTCAATTTGGCCAGTCATGGTGTCTGCCCTTTCGGTCGAGTTCGGCATAATTGGGGTTATACAGCACTCTCGGGCCGGTTTCCCCCGACGAATGTGACGAGCGCTCGAAGCCGGATGACCTCGGGATCGTTGCGGATTGTCTCGTCTGCGCAGAGCACCAATCGGTAGCTCTCATCGAAGGTGCAAACCTCGCCGCAGTAGGCACAGATACTCACGTCACCTGGATCGGGCACAGTGCCGGTCCGCCCCGAGGCCGCATCATTCGCGGCGCCACACGTCGGGCAGTTCGTCACCGGCATCCGGGTTGTCTCTTCGAGGTCCTGTAGTGGCTTCATGTGTTCCTTTCAGCCTCGGCCTTCGGGTCGGGGCCCTTCGTCGTTTTCGGGGTAAGCCACCTGACGGGCCAGGGCGTACACCGAGTCGACGATCTTCACTTCGGGTCGGACTAGGCCTGTCTGGATTTCGACGTCCTGGCGGCGTTCATAGTCCGGGTGGCAGCCGACGTAGATCGGTCTGTCGGATACCGACCAAGCGCCGAGCTCATAGAGCACGATCGGGCATATGGTTTCGCACGGGAACCAGAACAGAATCTCGTCTGCCAACCGGAGGGAGTCGTGCTCCCATGCAATCTGCTCTTGAGCAGCGCCGGGGTCGCCGATCGGAAAGTCAGCACGACGGGGGTTGAGCAGCGTCCCCTCGTAGCCGAACCCCCGGAGGAAGCCGACCACGTCCTCCTGCCAGTTGGGACACCCCGTGATGCCACCGGCTAGGAATAGCCACGGTGATGGCCCCTTGGGTTTGTTGATGGCTTCGACATAGATCATGGCTTGCTCTCTTTCATGGGTGGTTTGTTGCGGCTGACCAGGTGAAACGCCTCAAGCGCCCACCCAGGTTCAACCGGTAGTAATAGAGGCAGGGGATTCCCGCCGCCCGCGTCAGGCCCCCCTAATCCGCCGCAACCTAGGGGTCGTGCTTGGCGCGGGCACGTCCCCTGTCCAGGAGGTGACCACACATCAACCCTCAGGGTTGGCGTGCTCCCACAGCCAGTTAGCCGCCGCTGGGGCCTTCTCGCTGTAGAAGGCGTGGAACAGCTCCAGGGTCAGCCCCGAGTCCTCGAGGTGGGCGGTGAGGGCCAGGGCGACCTTGTAGACGTTGAGCGGGCTGAACCGGGCTACAGAGTCCGAGTCGGCCCAATTGGAAATGGACTGAGGCGAGACCTCAACAGCGTTGGCTAGGGCGGCTCGGCTGCCTTTGCCTTGGATGTTGAGGACTAGGCGCAGTGAGTGGCTGGCGCGGCCTGCGTTCTCAGGGGTGTCGAGCTCATCGAGGAGCGCGAGGGCGGGGGCTACTTGCGTTTCGTTGACCATGCTTGTTGATCCTAGTTCGGTCTTGGTAGTGGTCATAGGTACGGGAGTCCGATAAGGTGATTATGACATGGGACAAAGCCCTTGACAAGCAGAAAGTTTCGTTGTTCAATGGGAGACATGAACGAACCGCTGACCCAACCCCCTTCCACCCCCATCGGTGACCGAGTCCGAGCCACCCACCGAGCCAACTTCCGGCGCATGTACGCCGAAGCCCTCGGCAACCCCCCCACCGGAGTCAAAGCCTTCGACAGCCTCCGCCACACCGACGCCCTCACCTGGCTCATGGGCCTCGCCCTCGTGAAAGCCAACAACCGATGATCGGCGCCATCTTCGCCCTGTACTTCCTCGGCATCACCGCCGCCGCCCTCTACGCCTGGAGCCAGTCATGAGTGGAGCCCGCAACCGAGCATGGGGCCGCCAAGCCGAGTTGGCCGTAGCCAACCACCTCCGCGACATCGACATGTTCCCCTACGCCGAACCCCGCCCCTCCGGCTCACCCAACCCATACGGCGACATCGCCAACCTCGGCCCCGGCCTCGTCATCGAAGTCAAGGCTGAGAAGCAGTGGCGCCCAGCGGCCTACCTCCGCCAACTCGCCGACGAGATGGACGCCATGGACGCCGCCATGGGCCTAGTCGCCGTCAAACCCAAAGGCGTCGGGATGAGCCGAGTGGGGGACTGGTTCTCTCTACGCCCCCTAGCCCTCGACCTCGACCTTCTTCGGGTCGCCGGCTGGGGCAACCCCAGGTCTCGGGGCGGGCTCGAGCGCGACGGTTCAGCGGTCGCCGCCCTCGAGTCCCGCCCCGGAAACACACCTTCCCCGGAGCCATCATGACAGAGCCCACTGACACTGAAACCGAGTGGCTGGCCTGGCGCACCAGGGGCGTAGGAGCCTCAGACGTCGCCGCCGCCCACACCGGCCTCTACGGAGGCATCTACGGCGTCGTCGCCGACAAGCTCGGCCACACCGACCCCGACCCCATCGACCCCGAGCTAGCCGCCAGAGGCAAACGGTGGGAGCAACCAGTGGCCGACGCTGTCCACGTCCTCACCGGTTACTACGTCCACGGTGAGCAGATGTGGATCGAGCACCCCGACAACTCCGTGTGGCGATGCACCCTCGACGGCCTCCTCGACCCCCGCCCCGAACTCAACGGGATCGACGACGCCGAAGCCCTCCTTGAGGTCAAGACCATTGGCCTTCATGTCCGCTGGAAGATGGACTACTGGGAAGCCCAGTGCCAATGGCAGATGCACGTCACCGGCAAACAGCGGGCCATGCTCGCAGTCGCCAGGATCGACGACACCGACGACACCTGCAAGGGCGTCCCCCACCTCGACTGGATCGAGTATGACCCCTACCTCGCCGGGACCCTGGTCGACACCGCTAAGGACATCTGGGCCCACGTCGAGCGGGGCGAGCTCCCCGAACCGGATGAGCACACCGACGACGCCCTCGTCAAGGAGATCAACCGGGAGGCCGACGACGACACCGGCAACCCCGACCCCTCGATAGACCTCGGCGAACTCGACGACCACCTAGACCGCTACCTCGTGGTCAAGGCCGCCCTCTCCCCCTTGATGGATGAGCGCAAGGAATTGGAGCGCCTGTTCCGCCACACCATGGGCCGCTCCGTGCTGGCCGAGTCCGACCGCCACCGCCTGCGGGTCGGGACCCCAGTGGAGAAGTTCACCTCGGACTCAGAGGACGACGCCCTCGCCATCTACCCCGACTACGGGAGGACCGTGCTCGACCGGGCCCGATTCAAGGCCGAAGAACCCGACCTATATAAGGCGTTCCGCCGGCCAACCACCGATCGAAGGATCACCGTCAAGGAGCTGAACCAATGACCGCCATCGAACCCCGCAACACCGCTAACCCCGGCCTCGTCTCCCGACAAGCCGCCACCCCAACCCACGTCGCCCCCGCACAACGGCCTCTCTCCGAGCTCGAAGCACAAGCGAAGATGATCGCCGCCGTACCAACCGAGATGCTCCCCAAGCTCTACCAACGCAACCCCGGGGCTTGCATGCTCGCCATCGACTGGGCCGGCCGCAACGGCGTGTCCATCCTCGAAGCCATCGGCGAAGTCTCCTTCGTCCACGGCCGCCCCGTTGTCTCCGCCCGCCTCCAGAAGAAGCTGGCCAGTCGGGCCGGGTACCGAACCCAGAAGATCTCAGGCGACGAGACCCAGTGCACCGTTGCCGTGATCGACCCCCAGGGCGAGAAGGTCGGGGAGGCCACCTACACCATCGAACAGGCCCAGGCGTTGGGGATCGCCAAGGGGCAGATCTGGAATGCCGACCCCGCCCAGATGTTGTTCCACCGGGCCACCACCAGAGCCCTCGACCACTACGGACCCGCCGACC
>Ga0224508_10001332_pt1 | contig 22256 bp, 20 predicted proteins | sample SF_Jan12_sed_USG_4_FD_170157 | JGI IMG/M metagenome (GOLD analysis project Ga0224508, IMG submission 170157) | Sediment microbial communities from San Francisco Bay, California, United States - SF_Jan12_sed_USGS_21 | ecosystem: Environmental > Aquatic > Marine > Sediment | place: USA... | reverse complement strand
GGGTTCAGATTGAATATATAAAAACCTTTGATTCCAGGCCACAATCCTTCGCACAGATCCCGTGGCGCTCCCATTAAGATACCCTTGGAAATTACGGAAAAGTCATCAGCATTTAATCTCTTATCAATTTTTGTAAATTGTAATTGAAGCTCATTTTAGTCGGTCTCCATGTTAACGTTCGAACCCCTTACCCCCCATAACTGGCCCCATTTGCAGACGCTTTTCGGTGAAAAAGGAGCCTGCGGAGGGTGTTGGTGCATGTACTGGCGGCTCTTCCACCAGCAATATGAGCAGCAGAAAGGAGCAAAGAATAAAGCCTCGCTAAAAGAGCTTGTGCAGCAGGGAAAATTCTTAGGAGTTTTAGCAAATGATAATGATGTACCCATGGGTTGGTGTTCCGTATCCCCAAAACCTTCATTGGTAAGGCTGTCCAAGTCCAGACTCTTCAAGAACTTGGAAGATACCGAAGCCACCTGGAGCATAACTTGTTTGTTTGTAAATAAAGACTTTAGAAATCAAGGATTATCCACTCAATTGATAAACGCTGCCTCACAGTATGCTTTCGAAAACGGGGCTTCGAAAGTTGAAGCCTATCCTATTCTGCCTCAGAAGAAGAACGTTCCGCCGGTATTTGCTTATGTGGGATTTGAAAGCGCTTTTCGCAAGGCAGGGTTTGAAGAGGTAGTTCAGGTTTCACCCACCCGGTCGGTGATGCAGCTGACCAATTCTGGAGATAATTAGTGCAATTTTGAATTAAATAGGCACTTTCTTAGCTTCACTATCAAATTAGGTCGCTCCGAAAAAGTTGAAATCTGTCCCTAACCTGAATGAAAAGAAAAGATTTTATCAAAACATCTTCCTTATTGGTCACCGGAGGCATGGTGGCTCCCTTTATCTCCTGCCAACCATCATCCCATGAAACCATGACCACAGAGGCTCGAAAAAACTGGGCTGGTAATTACCGCTATAAAGCCCCAAACCTGCATCTTCCACAAACGACGGAGGAGGTACAAGCATTGGTTAAGGAATTGGATAAGCAAAAAGCTTTGGGCTCCAGGCATTGTTTTAACAATATTGCCGATAGCCCCATGAACCAGATATCTACCCAAAACCTGAAGGGACTGGTCGACCTGAACAGCGATAACTTAACAGTAACGGTGGAAAGCGGAGTTCGTTACGGGGATATTTGTTCTGAACTACATGAACAAGGTTTTGCTCTACATAATCTTGCTTCCCTGCCTCACATTACCACTGCCGGTGCTTGTGCCACCGGAACACATGGGTCGGGAGATCAAAATGGAAACTTAGCCACCGCAGTGAATAAGCTGGAGTTGGTGGTAGCCGATGGATCCGTGATGGAGGTTTCCAAAGCTCAAGATCCGGATCTGTATGCGGCGGCTGTAGTAGGTTTAGGCGCATTTGGCATCGTCACCAAAGTCACCCTGGACATACAACCTACATTCGATATGCGTCAGGACGTGTACCAGAACCTCCCATTAAGTGCCTTTACGGAACATTTTGAGGAGATTATGTCTGCAGGATACAGCGTCAGCCTGTTTACAGACTGGATGGATCAGAAGATCAGCCAGATATGGATCAAACGCCGGTTGGACCAGGAGATCTTAAATTTCGGTGAGGAATTTTTCGGAGCGCGAGCCGCCACTAAAAACCTACACCCTATTACCAGCTTGTCGGCCGAACCCTGTACGGAGCAAATGGGGGTACCCGGCCCTTGGTGGGATCGTTTACCTCACTTTAAAATGGGGTTCACTCCCAGCAGCGGAGAAGAGCTGCAATCGGAATATTTTGTGCCCCGCCGGCATGCAATTGAAGCGATTTTAGCCTTGGAGAAAAAAAGAGATTTGATCTACCCGCAATTGCAGATCAGTGAATTGCGTTTTATAGCTGCGGACGATTTTTGGATGAGCCCATGCTATCACCAAGACAGCGTGGCCATTCATTTTACCTGGAAGACGAATTGGCCGGAAGTGAGAAAACTTTTGCCCATGATCGAAGGCGAGCTGTCACCCTTTAATGTAAAACCCCACTGGGGAAAACTCTTTACCCTGAAGCCTCAAATTCTACAATCTCGATATGAACGATATGCGGATTTTAAAGCTTTGGCGAGCAATTATGACCCCGATGGAAAATTCAGGAATGCGTTTTTGGACCTGAATATTTATGGGGACTGAAAATGATGAGTGCCCCAGGAGAAGTTCAAATAGTATCTCCATTGTTGAGTTCAAGTTTACCATCCTCATTTTCATCTGACCAACTACTATAAATAAGGTCATTCTGAGTAACTTTGAGGGGACTACCGTTTAGATCTAACCCAGTCATGTTGCGTATACTCACCATATTGTTGGCCATTACGGCCTTAGGCGCCTGCCAAACCGTGGAGCCCTATCAACGCGTTTACCTCAACGATGAGGACATGCTGCTGCAACAACGCCCCTCGGCATTTAACGAGATCAATGCTGCTAACTACAGGGAAGGAGCGGCTGGTGCCATAGGGGGAAAATCCGGTGGGGGATGTGGCTGCAACTAATCTTTCTGTCCTTAATGTCCCTAGTATCAATCACTTATTTAGTGGGACAGACACCTGATTCTTCCAGGGTTAAAATTACCCACGAAATCGATGTAAACTTCCTGTTCAGCTATTACCAGCAAGACGGCAACCACAGTGCAGTAACGGGTGGGATGGGTTCTGAAAAACTAGAGGACCTGGCGTCCATTCTAGTGGTCAATGTCCCTTTGGACAGCAGCAGAACGCTTACCGTAAGCGGAGGCCTTACTTACTATTCCAGCGCTTCCAATGACAATATAGATTTCCGGGTATCCAGTGCATCTAAAAAAGAATTCCGCGGTGACCTTGATCTGACACTGAGTAAATATAATGCCGCTACTGGCACCACCCGCAAATATCAATTTGGTGCCTCCTTGGACGTTGATTATCTGTCCACCTCCCTGGGTTACGGCTGGACCAAGCTTTGGCCAAGTCCAAACCGTCAACTTAGTTTTAATGGCAAGTTCTACTTCGACAGCTGGGTCTGGTTGATCTATCCTGAAGAACTAAGGGGTACTGAAAGGGCGCAAGTGCCCACCAATAAAAGGCTCACCTATAATTTAAGTATCGATTATTCCTGGACCATAAACAAAAGATTACAAGCTGCCATAATTGCGGAACCCACCTATCAGCACGGCTTGCTTTCTACGCCTTTTCACCGGGTTTTTTTGGCTGATTCTCTTGGTACCTTTTTGGAAACATTGCCCCAGGACCGCTTCAAGCTTCCCCTGGCATTAAGGCTGCACTACTTCGCCGGAGATTTTATAGTAATGCGCTTCTACTACCGGTTCTTTGTAGATAGTTGGGGTATAAAAGCTCACACCGTAAATCTGGAGGTCCCGTTTAAGTTCGGTCCAACTTTTACCGTGTTTCCCTTTTATCGTTACCATACTCAAAGTGCCGCTAATTATTTTGCCCCCTTCCAAACGCATCGATTTGGGGAACGGTACTATACTTCAGATTTTGACCTGTCGGACTTACACAGCCACCGCTACGGCCTGGGGGTAAGGTTCACTCCCCTTAAAGGAATAGCGCGTTTCAAGTGGAGTAAGCGCAAACTTACGGAGTTCAAAGGTTTTGAATTGCGGTATGCCAACTATCAGCGGGAAGACGGGCTGGATGCCTGGAATATCAGCGTCAACACATCTTTTGTGATACGCTGAGGATTTGAGAGTAAAGATTTTTAAATATCCCTTTTGACCTTATCTTTGAGGCCTAACTTTTTAATTATGATCACCATTATTTGCACTACCAATCGAAAGCCCTCCAAATCCAGGGTGGTTGCAGAATTTTATCAGTCACTTCTGGACCAGGCAGGGGCGGAAAGCCGCATCATGGACTTGAGTGATTTACCGGCTAATTTTACATCCACTGCTTTGTATGAAAATGCGGGCAAGAATGAATCCTTCAACCAGTTAATGGGTAAAGTCGAAGATTGTGAGAAATTCGTTTTTATCGTACCGGAATACAATGGCTCTTTTCCCGGTGTTCTGAAAACATTTATAGATGGCCTTAAATATCCCGCGTCCTTCAAGGACAAAAAATGCGCATTAGTGGGAATTTCCTCCGGTACTCAAGGTGGCGCTCTAGCACTTAGTCACTTAACGGATATATTCAACTATCTGGGCATGAATGTTTTGGCTTTGAAGGTGCGTATGCCCCGAATTGAAGCCATATTAATTGACGGAAAGATTACCGATGACTTTTCTTTGGAACTTTTGGATATGCAGATCGAGCAGTTACTGAAATTCTGAAAATGAAAAAGCCCCCAATGGAGGCTTTTTCCCACTAAACATCAAAAAACCACTTAACTATCAACTATAAAAAATTTCCCAAAAGGGATTAGTCCACATTATCGTGCAAGTATTTGTTGTTTCCCAAGATCTGATTGTCATCATTCAGATGGTACTTAGAGATATTCTTCTCTGAGCTATGGGGTACGTCTTGCAGGCGCACATCTTTGCGCAGGTAAGCCGGTACATCCAGCTTTTCTTTAAAATTATCGGTAGTAACAGGGTTGCTCACACCTTTCAGACGGTTGACCCGGTCTTCAGCTTGCTTCTGCAACATCTGTCTTTTGTTTTCAACAGCTTCAGAATGTTGCTGCGGAACAAAAGCACTTTCGATGTGCTTTTCTGTTTCCTCTGCAGTTTGGGAGGTTGTCTCCATGTCAAAATCCCACTCAATCACATTCTGATCCTGGTCTTCCTCAGGCTGCTCTAACTCGTTTTGCTCGGGCTTCTCATTCTCAACAGGTTTGGAGAATCCTTCGAAGGCATAACCTTTCTTGGGTTGAATCGGCGATTCCGTTTGTTCATTATTTTTGACGAAGCCATCAAATAGTTTTATCTGCTTGTTCGATTCAAGGTCAAATACCTTTTTCTCAGGCTGTAACGACAAGGTCCCGCTGTTGTTGTCAAACCCTGTGGCGATCAAGGTTACCCGTATGCTTTCGCCCAGATCGGGGTCAACGCCATGACCAAATATCACATCCGCATCCGTACCAGCCATCTCCTGAATGTATTCGGTAATGTCGGTAAGTTCGTCCATTTGGAGTTCTGCTTCCTCTCCACTAATAATGGATAGCAGTATCTTTTGAGCCCCGTGAATATTCTCGTTGTTCAGTAAAGGAGAAGACATGGCTTCCTCGGCGGCTCTGCGGGCGCGGTTTTCGCCTTCGGTGGTGGAAGATCCCATCACAGCCGCTCCGGAGTCATTCATGACGGTTTTTACATCTTCAAAGTCCACATTTACATATCCGGGCACGGTTATGATCTCCGCGATCCCTTTACTGGCGGTAGTAAGTACATTATCGGCCTTAGCAAAAGCTTCGCTTATGGCCAGATTACCGTGGATCTCACGAAGTTTGTCATTAAGAATTACCAGTACGGTGTCGCAATTCTCTTTCATTTCTTGAATGCCTAATTCCGCCTGCTCCATTTTCTTTTTGCCTTCGAAGCCGAAGGGTACGGTAACAATTCCTACCGTGAGGATCTCCAGCTCTTTGGCCACTCTGGCAATCACCGGGGCAGCACCCGTACCGGTACCACCACCCATACCGGCAGTAATGAATACCATTCTGGTGTCTTCTTGCAACAATTCCCGGATCTCTTCCTTGTTTTCCAAGGCGGCATTCTTTCCAACCTCAGGATTGGCCCCAGCGCCTAAACCTTGGGTTAGGTGTACCCCAATTTGTAGTCGGTTGGGAATAGGACTGTTGTTTAAGGCTTGTGAGTCTGTGTTGCACACAATGAACTCTACATCTTTAATACCTTGATTAAACATGTGGTTGACAGCATTGCTGCCTCCTCCCCCCACACCGATCACTTTTATGATCGATTTGTGGTGTTTGGGAAACTCGAATTTATAGGTGTTTAGTGACATGGTAAAAAAATTTATTTGCGATAATGTTTTAGTATTCTAATAGTCTTTGTCGTCAAAATCATCAATTAAAAGATCTTTGGTTTTATCCAGTATCCTTCTGAAAAAATCAGCACCGTTACTGCTTTCACGAACCGGAGTATGTCCTACTCCTACCTGCTGATAGCGGTTTTCCCGCTCATCAAGAGCCCTGAATCCGGATAATACCAGCCCGATACTGGTAGCGAACATAGGACTTTTCACCACTTCTACTTTGCTCTTACCCAAATGCTCATTGGGATAGCCGATACGGGCATCCATTCCCGTCATATACTCAAATAGTTGCTTGGCATATTGTAGCTGGGAACCACCGCCGGTTATGACCAAACCTCCCGCCAGCTTATTCTCAAAACCAGAGGTGATGATCTCGGTGTGAACCAACTCGATGATCTCCTCCATACGTGCTTCAATGATGTGAGCCAGATTCTTAATGGAGATCTCTTTAGGCGGTCGGTTGCGAAGTCCCGGAATACTTACGATCTCGTTGGGATTGGCCTCTTCCGCTATGGCCTTGCCAAACTTTACTTTCAGCTGTTCTGCCTGATGCTGCATTACGGAGCATCCCTGCTTTATATCGCTGGTAATAATGTTGCCTCCAAATGGCACTACAGCAGTATGGCGGATTATATTGTCATGGAACAGCGCAATATCGGTGGTGCCGCCGCCGATATCCACCAGACATACACCGGCTTCTTTTTCTTCATCACTGAGTACCGCCAGACTGGAAGCCAGGGGCTCCAGAATAAGGTTCTCAATTTCCAGGCCGGCGCGGCGAACACATTTATTTACGTTGTTAATAGCGTTGGTTTGAGCAGTGATCACATGAAAGTCCGCTTCCAGTTTCACTCCCGACATCCCTACCGGATCCTTGATTCCTTCTTCATAATCTACCACATAATCCTGGGGCATTACGTGGATGATCTCACTTCCAGGAGGGATCACAATGCGATACATATCATTGGTGAGGCGATTTACATCCTCAATAGTGATCTCCTCGTCATTCGATTTTCGGGTAATGCTCCCATGGTGAACAGAGCTTTTAATATGTTGGCCCGCTATACCTACGTTGACTACTCGGATATTTATTCCGGCTTGTTCTTCAGCCTCACCGACAGCCTTGGAAATTGCATGCACCGTTTTATCGATATTGGTTACAATACCCCGGATTACTCCATCCGAAACAGCTTTGCCCATACCAAGCACCTCCAGCTTTCCGTATTCGTTTTTGCGACCTACGATGGCACAAATCTTTGTGGTTCCAATGTCTAAGCCAACAACGATTTTGTCTTTTTGCATTGTTTTGGTATTAAATTGTTAATAGTTATAAGTTTGGTTTTATGATAAATTAAATAGTTCATTCACAGATAATCTGGTCCCGGTATTGCACATTCACCCGGGTATATTTGTTCCACCCCTCTTTGGGCAAGATCTTTTTATAAAAAACTTCCAAGCGCTGGAATTTGCTGGACATATCGTCGGCATTTCCAAACTCGATATATTGCTTGCCTACTTGAGGGTATAATACGATTTTTCCCGTCTCATCTATATCCAATTGAGCAATCTGAGCCTTCCAAAAATCGTCCTCATCTATAAACTGTAACAGGGTCAGTATTTGGTGAGCCTCATTTGGAACTTGCCGCCCCTCTTCAATCAATTGGTCGGCATAGGAACCGGACACTAGGGGCACCCGAGCGCTGAACTTCTCCGATGTTGCCAGGATATTACCCTCTTTGCTGATATAGGCATCAGGCTTTTGAGGTCTCAGTAACCGCGCTATGGGTGTACTTTGGGTTACCTGCACCACCAATTTCCCTTTGAGATTTTTGAATACCTGTGCTTGCTCGATATATTGATGGCTGAGCAATCTCTGCTCCATTTCATGAAGCTCCCCTTCACTAATGTTCTGACCTATTATCTCTTGGGTGCCGGAGGCCAATTCTTGGATATCCTCTCTGGAGATAAACAAGTTGCCGTTTTGGTTGAGGATGCTGATATCCATATCCAAGCTCGATTTCGTATGGTGTTTTTTCTCCACAAAACCGATCAGTACCACCAAAACCAGGCAGGCCAGTACAATTTTTCCAGTATGGATAAGCGATTTATTTGTCTTTATCATGATCTTCTAAAGCTTCTTTAATGGGTTGTACTAATTGGTCAATGTCACCGGCTCCAATAGTAAGTACTACCTGATGCCGTTTTTTGCTCAGTTCCTCTACCACATTATCCGTAGTCACCAAGTGATAGGGTACTGTGAGCTCCTTGCCTATCAAATTGGAGGTCACTCCGGGTATAGGCTTTTCCCGTGCAGGGTATATATCCAGCAAATACACTTCACTGGCCAAACTCAAGCTGCTGCCAAATTCCACCGCAAAATCTTTGGTTCGACTGAACAAATGAGGCTGAAACACTGCGGTTATAGGCTGATCCGGGAACAGCTTTTTCACTGAATACAACAAGGCCTTTATTTCAACAGGGTGATGAGCGTAGTCATCGATAAAGATTAGGTTGGATTCGTTAATAATGAATTCAAAGCGTCTCTTGACCCCAGTGTATGAGGCTAGTGCTTTACGGATCTCCTTTTCGTCCAAACCCAATGACCAGCCTACAGCTATGGCCGACATGGCATTTTCAACGTTGTGGAATCCTGGCATGCCTAAGTTCAATTGATCCATGTTAATATCCGGTGATGTAAAGTCAAAAATGAATGTGTTATCCTTGATGGCTACTTGAGTAGCACTAAAAAAACCTGATTCTATCCCGTACGAATACCCGGTAACCCCTGATGGAATGTGATCCTTCAACTGCTGGTATACCCGATTATTTATGAATACCTTCCCGCCGGGTTTTATTCGTGATAAAAAGTCTCTAAAACTTTGGTGCATATGATCTACATCACCATAAATATCCAGGTGATCTGCATCCATAGCGGTAATCACCGCCACATCGGGATTTAGTGTTAGGAAAGAGCGATCGAACTCATCGGCCTCCACCACTACTACCTGGTCTTGTACGGCCTCTGGTTCTAGAATAATATTGCTCCCGTAGTTTTGGGTGATACCCCCGATAAAAGATGTACTGGCCCGGTTGGATTGCTTCAACATATGCCCTATCATGGAACAAGTGGTAGTTTTGCCGTGCGTACCTGCCACGGCCACTGTAAATAGGGTTCGGTGACCATACCCAGCATTTCCGATCGTTTCAGGAAGGGCACACCCAGCTGCTCCAAGGTAATTCGGATGCGGTTCTCCCTGGGTATGGCGGGAGTATAAACCACCAGTCTTCCCGGATGCTCTGCTATAAACTCTTCAGGGATGGTATCGCTGTCGTCCTGGTAACTGATGTTGATACCTTGCGCTTCCAATCCTTCGGTGATAGCAGTTCGAGCACGATCGTAACCGGCAATAGCCAAACCCTGCTGTTTACACCACTGTGCTAGTGCGCTCATCCCGATTCCTCCTATGCCTAAAAAATAGATCATATTTACCTCTTGCAATTTCAACTTGCCAGTTTCAATACTTCATTTGCGATATGCCTGGCCGCCTGTGGCCGGGCCATCTTACTTATATTCTTGCTCAGAATTTTCTGTTTTTCACGGTCCTGCACCAAGGATATAGCCTCAGTGACCAACTTGTGAGGCGCTTCGTGATCCTTGATCAGCAAAGCAGCCTGAGAGTCCACTAAAGCCTGAGCATTTTTAGTCTGATGGTCCTCCGCCACGTTAGGTGAAGGCACCAGGATCACCGGCTTTCCGGTGAGGCACAACTCAGCAATGGACAATGCTCCGGCTCTGGATATCACCACATCAGCTGCAGCGTAGGCCAAATCCATTTCTTTGATAAATTCCAATACCCGCAAATCGGACTGGTCGGTGTCCGCCAGTTTATTCTTGATCTCCTGGTAATAAAGTTTACCGGTCTGCCAGATCACTTGTACCTGCTGTTCGCGGAACTGCTGCAATTTTCCTAGGAGACTTTGATTAATAGTCCTGGCTCCCAGGCTACCGCCAAATACCAGTATTGTGGCTTTGTGCGCATCCAGGTTAAAGAAATCCAGAGCTTGTTGACGAAGGCTATGGACCTCCATTAACTGCGCGCGCACGGGATTGCCGGTGAGCACTAGTTTATCTTTGGGAAAAAAGCGCTCCATATTTTCATACGCCACGCAAATGGTTTTTACTTTGGGCGCCAGCCATTTGTTAGCTAGCCCCGCATAGCCATTTTGTTCCTGTATCAAAGTGGGGATTCGACGGCGGGTAGCGGCATATAGTATGGGACCGCTGGCATAGCCTCCGAATCCTACCACCACATGGGGCTTGAATCTTTTTAGGATCCCTCCGGCCTTCAGGATAGAAGCCAATAACTTGAAAGGAAACAATAAATTGCCCAAGGATAACCTGCGCTGCAATCCGGTTATGGAAAGCCCTTCGATCCTATACCCTGCTTCCGGTACTTTTTGCATTTCCATCTTGCCGCGTGCTCCCACAAAAAGGATTTCGATATCCTGGTTTATTTGCTTGAGGGTATTGGCAATGGCAATGGCCGGATAAATATGGCCGCCTGTGCCTCCACCGGAAATTATGATGCGATATGGTTGCGTAGATTCCAAGTTCTATTTCTAAGCTGCTTTCGACAGGCTGCCACTTACTTTTAGTTTGCGATCCTTTTGTTGGTTCTGTTCCTCTTTACTGACACTCAAAATGATGCCCAGGGCAATGCCATTGAATAACAGGGAGGTCCCCCCCATGCTTACCAAGGGCAAGGGCAAACCCGTTATAGGGCCCAGGCCCACCGCAACACCCATATTGACCAGTGCCTGCGCCACCAGCGCAAAAGCCAGTCCCGCCGAAAGTAAACCCCCGAAGGCCCGGTCGCTTTTGGCGACAGTGCGCATACCCCGGTACAATAGCGTCAAGTACAGCATGATCACCCCGATGGCTCCCAGAAACCCATACTCTTCAATGATAATAGCGTAGATGAAATCTGAATAGGGATGTGGCAGGAAGTTACGCCGGACACTTTTGCCTGGTCCTTTTCCGGTAATACCACCCGTCGCAATGGCTATGTAGGATTGTTTGGCTTGGAATGGTATCTCCTCGTTACTGAAAAAACGTTCTACTCTATTTACAACCGTTTCTCCTCGTTGGCCAAATTGTACAGCTAGGCTTCCTGCCAAGGCACCCACTATCAATAACATCAATAAATATTTTATAGGGACCCGTCCGATAAACATGATCAACAGACAGGTCAGGAATAACAGCAATCCCGATGAAAAGTCAGTCATAGCTATTAACCCGCATATCACACCGCACCACAAAAGCATAGGGATGAAAGATTCTTTGAAATCAGCAATGTTTTGTTGGCGTTTGGACAACATGCTGGCCAGATTGGCGATAAGAGCCAGTTTTGCAAGATCCGAAGGCTGGAACGGCTGATTAATTAGGGGTATGGTGATCCAACGGGAGGCTTCGTTGATGTTTACTCCGTATTTCCAGGTTATGATCAGCAACGGTACTGACAGCCAGAGAGCAAGCTGGCTTAACCTTGAGTAGTACCGGTAATCGATCCTATGGGCTACCCACATTGCGCTAAGGCTCAACAACACCAACCCTGAATGCTTGAATAGGTAATGTTCCGTATTCCCGTCCATCATTTTGTATGCCAGGGTACCGGTAGCACTATAAACCACCAAAATGCTTAAACAAGAAAGCAATACCACTACCGCCCAGATCACCGGATCGCCATGTATATGTTTTTGAGTCCACGCCTTAATCATCACACTAACACTTTTTTTGATCTAACTTTTTTTTTATTCTCCACCACCTCTTTGAATTTTTCGCCCCTTTCCTGGTAATTTTTGAACAGATCGAAACTTGCACAGGCGGGTGACAACAACACCACATCGCCGTAACCTGCTACCTGCCTGGCGGCCTCAATAGCAGATTCCATGGAGTCTACCTCTTTGATTTGAGGTATGATCTCTTCAAAAGCTTCGCGCAATGAGGTATTATCCACACCCATACAAATAAGTGTCTTGACTTTTGTGGACACCAGATCTTCAATCAGGGAGTAATCGTTCCCTTTATCTATGCCTCCGGCAATCCACACTATGGGTTTGTCAAAACTTTGCAGCGCATAAAACACAGCATCAACATTGGTAGCTTTGGAATCATTGATATAGACCGCTCCTTGCAGTTCACCCACATATTCTAGGCGATGCGCTATATTCTTGAAGCTGTTCAGACCCTGGATCAACTTGTCTAAGGGGACTTCACAAAGAAGGGCCGCCAGGCTGGCTGCCATGGCATTGACCATATTATGAGGCCCTTGCAACGGTATCTCGCTGAGGGCGATCTCGAATGGTCCGTTGGGTGGTATTTCCAGATTAAAGTGCAGGCTGTTTGCGTCTGCAAATGCACCGGGATCCTGGTGGCGCACCAGTGAAACCGCAAACTTAGCGGCCTCCAGCTGCTGACGACGCAACTCGGTAGAGATTACCTCATCATCGGCAAAGTATATAAAGCAATCTTCACCTGTCATATTTTGCTTTATGCGAAATTTCGATGCCACGTATTGCTGGAAATCGTCCTGATATCGATTCAAATGATCCTTGGTAATATTCAGCAGCACAGCTATGTCGGCTTTGAATTGAAACATTCCATCCAGCTGAAAACTGCTGACCTCCACCACATAGTAATCGTAATCATCATCTATTACCAGGCCAGCCAGGCTATGCCCAACGTTACCGGCCAGCCCTACTTTAAGCCCCGCTTCCTGTAGCAAATGATGGGTCAATAAAGTAGTGGTAGTTTTACCATTGGTGCCGGTGATGGCAACCAATTTGGCTTTGGTATACCTGCTGGCAAATTCCAACTCGGAAATTACCGGAATACCCCGGTCAACAAAGCCTTGCACAATAGGAACCTGATCCGGTATACCCGGACTTTTTACCACTTCAATAGCCTTCTCCCACAGATCTGGAGAATGGCCTCCCTCCTCAAAAGGTATCCTGGCTTTTTGCAAAGATCTTCGATAATGATCGGCAATGATTCCGGAATCCGATACAAACACTTCTAACCCCTTAGCCCGGGCCAACAATGCTGCCCCTGTACCGCTTTCTCCTGCTCCTAATACGATGATGCTTTGGGACATTTATCTGAGTTTTAAGGTTGCCAATGAAAATACCGCCAGCAGAATACCGATCAGCCAAAAACGGGTAGCGATCTTTGATTCGTGATAGCCTTCTTTCTGATAGTGATGGTGCAAGGGCGCCATCTTGAATATGCGCTGTCCTTCTCCGTATTTTTTGCGGGTATATTTGAAATAGAATACCTGCATCATCACCGAAATATTCTCGATCAGGAAAATCCCGCACAAAACCGGGATTAACAGTTCTTTTCTAAGAGCCAGTGCCAACACTGCTATAATACCCCCCATAGTCAGGCTGCCGGTGTCTCCCATGAATACCTGGGCTGGAAAACTGTTGTACCACAGAAACCCGATGGCCGCGCCTACAAAGGCGGTACAAAAGATCACCAACTCCCCTGAATTGGGTATGTACATGATATTGAGATATTCCGACCAGATTACATTACCGGATAAGTAGGCGAATATCCCCAGAGCCAGGGCCACAATGGCCGAAGCTCCTGCAGCCAGGCCATCAATGCCATCGGTGATATTCACGCCATTTGAAACGCCCATGACCGCCACCACAACTATAAATACATATATGATCCAGGTCAGGTCCTTGTCGAGCCATGAGACCAGGATCTTGTAATCGAATTCATTATTCTTTACAAAAGGGATGGTGGTTTTGGTAGATTTAGTGTCGCTGTAACTAATGGGCAGTTCACTAACGCCCTGTTCAAAAGTAACCGGCGTGTTGAATTCTCTCACCACCACATCCGGATGGAAATACAGCATCATACCCACGATCAATCCAAGGCCGATCTGTCCGGCTATTTTAAATTTACCTTTCAGGCCTCCCTTGTTCTTCTTGAACACTTTGATATAATCGTCGATAAACCCTACCAGGCCCATCCACACTAAGGCTACTAGTAACAGGATGATGTATACATTGTCCAGTTTGGCAAATAACAAGGTAGGCAGCAGAATTGCAGCAATAATGATGATTCCTCCCATGGTAGGAGTGCCGGATTTTTCCATTTGACCCTGAAGGCCTAGGTCTCTTACTGTTTCACCTACCTGTTTCCGGCGTAGATAGTCAATCAATCTACGGCCCCAAGCAATGGTAATAAGGAGGGACGTAATAGTAGCCATACCAGCCCGGAAGCTGATGTATTGAAATACTCCAGCTCCTATCAAATCATACTGCCGATCTAAAAAATCAAATAAGTAATACAACATACCCTATGTCATAAAAAAATAGCACACCAGCTACTACTGGTCCTCTCCTTTTACCAAATCCAACATTTCACTTAATATCACTCTGTCGTCAAAATCGTGACGCACTCCTTTTACTTCCTGATAGGTTTCATGGCCTTTGCCGGCTACCAGGATAATATCATTTTCAGCGCTTAAACTGCAGGCTGTCTTTATAGCCTCTTTGCGATCCACAATGGACAGTACCTTACTTAGGTATGAGGCGTTAATTCCTTTTTGCATGTCCTCCAAAATAGACTCCGGTGCTTCATCACGAGGATTGTCGGAGGTGAGAATAACCCTGTCGCTATATTTACAGGCAATGTTGGCCATTAGGGGTCGTTTTTCACGGTCTCTGTTTCCACCGCAGCCTACCACAGTGATCACCTGCTCCTGTCCCGTGCGAAAGCCTTTGATTGCACTCAGTACCTTATCTAAGGCATCGGGGGTATGGGCGTAATCGACGATAGCGGTAATTTCCGACTTGGTAGGTACCCGGTCGAAACGTCCTGGAGCAGGGCCAATATTGGACAGTTGGGTCAGTAACTCTTCACTTTCCATTCCCAACAGACAACCTACTGCGAAAGCGGCAAGCAGATTATAGGCATTGAATTCCCCGATCAATTTGAACCATACCACCTTTTGATCTATTTCCAGTTCCAAACCCTTAATAGAATTCGTGAGGATCTTACCTTTGAAATCAGCCATTCGCCGGATGCCGTAGGTCACCTTTTGTGCTTTGGTATTCTGCAACATGATAAACCCTCGCTTGTCATCTACATTGGTAAGGGCAAATGCTTGAGCGGGCAAGTCATCGAATAGCTTTTTCTTGGCCGATAGATAATGATCGAATGAACCGTGATAATCCAGATGATCGTGAGAGAGATTAGTAAATACCGCTCCTTTAAATTTTAGCCCCGCTATACGGTGTTGATCCATGGCATGACTGCTGGCTTCCATGAAGCAATAGCTGCACCCTTGGGCAACCATTTTCAATAGTATTTTATTAAGTCCGATGACGTCCGGAGTGGTATGAGTTGCGGAAAACTCATATTCATTTATGCGGTTGTTGACAGTAGATATCAAACCTACATTGTATCCCAATGACCGAAAGAGATCAAACAGCAAGGTCGCTGTAGTGGTCTTGCCGTTGGTGCCGGTCACGGCAATCAGATCCATCTTCTTAGAGGGGTGTCCGAAGTAATTGGCGGCAATCAGCCCTATGGCCTGCGCACTGTTATCAACAGTAATATAAGTGACCCCATCCCTTAGGTTTTGAGGAAGCTCTTCACAGACGATAGAAGTAGCACCCGAATCCAAGGCACTCTCTACATAATCGTGGCCGTCCACTTGTGTTCCTTTAACGGCCACAAACAAATTGCCCTTCTGTACTTCTCGGGAATCCGAGGCAATACCGGTAACGGCTTGGCTGGTATCTCCGGACACCGCCGAAATTGAAGCTTTATATAATATGTCTTTTAGTACCGCCACTATCCTAATACTAGATTTATTTTTGCTCCAGGTGTTATGTTTGACCCATACTGCATGGATTGTTTTATGATCCTGCCTTTCCCGGAATAATTGACCTGAATGCCGTGATTTTCCAATATGGGCAAGGCATCCCTAAGCGTCATACCCAACACGTTGGGTACCTTCAAACTTGAAACATCGTTTTCCACCCACTTCACCGAATTATAGTTTCGTTTCGACAGCACCCATTCCGCATCCGTACTGGTGTGATTGGACACTCCCAGTTCATTGCAGATCAGCTGCAGATCTGTCAGATTTCCGGATTTTATAACCGGAAATACCCCAATTTCTCGGTTTATGCTCTCAGTGAATAATTTATGCATATCCGCATCCCTGCTATAAATGTTATCGGCAATCTCCTTAAATACCGGGGCTGCCACATCGCTTCCGTACTGGTTGTATCCTTTGGGTTTATCGATAATCACGATACAACTGTACTTAGGCTGATCAGCAGGAAAATAACCTGCAAAAGAGGTGTAGTAAGCTTTTTCGTATCCCCCACCTGCTTTGACCTTCTGCGCAGTACCGGTCTTGCCGGCAATACCATAGTCAGCATTCTTAATGTTGGATGCCGTACCCGTCTGCACAACTTTCTCCAACAGCTTTTGCACCTGCTGTAATGTTTGAGGGCTGCAAATAGATTCCTTGATTACCTGAGGCCGGAACTCATCCTGAACCGTACCTGCTTTACTGATTCTCTTCACGATCAAGGGTCGAACCATGGTACCGTTGTTGGCTACAGCGTTGTAGAAGGCCAGGGTGTGCAACGGGGTTAGCTTTAATTCATAACCAATGGACATCCAGGGTAAAGTGACTCCGCTCCAGGTGGGATCGCCGGGAGACTTGATATAGGGAGTGCCGGCCCCTTTCATTTGAAAATCCAGGGGTTCGGTAAGACCCATTTGCTGCAGATATTGGGTAAACTTTTTCGGTTTCAATCCAAAATGCTGATTCACCAACCGGCTGATCCCAATATTTGAAGACTTGGAAAACGCCTCGGCCACGGTAATAGTGCCATATCCACCGCGCTTGTGGTCTCGCATTTTTTTATCGTAATATTCAAAGGTACCGGTGCCGGTTGCAATGGTGTCCATTAGCGCGATCTGGGAGTCTTCCAGTAAGGCGATCATGGAAGCCAATTTGAAAGTGCTGCCCGGTTCGGTCAAACCCTGTTGACCTACCGCGTAATTGTACAGCTCCCAGTAGTTCCCCTGCTTGTTCTTACTAAGGTTCGAAATGGCTTTTATATGCCCCGTCTCCACCTCCATAACTACAACACATCCGTAGTTGGCATCGTGTTGCTTCAGTGCCCGCAGCAGGGCACTCTCTGCTACATCCTGCAGGTTAATGTCGATAGTGGTTTCAATGTCCATCCCCTCTACTGCTTTTACCTCGCTGCCGTCGTACAGGGGCTTCCATCCACCCCCGGCCATTTTTTGAAACAAAGCCTTTCCATCAGTGCCCGCCAGCACATGGTTAAAGCTATATTCCAGACCGGCACCGTTACTATTTTCATTAATAAAGCCAATAGTACGGGTTCCTAAATGCGAAAACGGTTTGAACCTGAGATCCACTTTTTCAAATATGGCACCGCCTTTAAGTCGACCCTTGCGGAATATGGGCCAACCTTGCATATCTTTCTTGTCGTGATAGTTGACCCGTTTGTTATTAATCACTACATAGCGACGCTTGGAGTCGCGGGCCTTCAGCAATTTTCTTTTGTAATATTGGCTGGAGCGGTCGCCGAAATAATCGGCCAATAAATGAGATAGCGAATCCAATCCCTCTTCAAACACATTGCCTTCCACTACAGAGGGATCAAAAGCGACCCGGTAAAAGGGCAGTGATGTAGCCATAAGACTGCCATTATCGGAGTAGATACTGCCCCTGGTAGCCTTTACCTGTCGGTATTGCAGGTCTATTTCTTCTGCCATGGCCGACCATTTTTCACCATCTGCGATCTGGATGTGGCCGATACGCAACAGTATAGCAACAGCAAATAGTGAAGCGGCTAAAAAAGCCACCCGTACCCGCAGTAATATGGATCTTTTAACGTTCACTCTTGCACTTCAATTTTTATGGGAGGCTCGGAACTTTCCTGCAACCCCAGATCTTTAACTTTTTGGGATACTTCAGACTGTTTGCTATCGAACATGTAGTCCGCTTTCAGAGTATGGTAATCCGCGTGCAGATCCTCCACCTCTTTTTGTACCCTGTCGATCCTGCGAATAGTGTTCTCCCCATAATGCCCATTCCCTATGTACAGAACACCCAGAAAAACCAGGAACAATCCATGAGGTAAATATTCCGAGGAGACCCTTTGTATTGAAAAATCGTCGATTTTCAACCATCGTTCCAGAAAACTGAAGAACGAAACGCCCGAAGACTTTTTTTTACGCTTGACCTTATAGGTGTTCAGTTTCTTTGCCATGACAATCTTTCCGCTATTCTCAGTTTTGCACTACGTGCCCTGGGGTTTGATTCAATCTCTTCCGCCGAGGGCACAATGGGCTTTCGATTTACCGGGGTAAAGGGACGCTGAAGGTTTCCGTAAAAATCCTTTTGCTCTATGCCCAGGAAATTGCCCTTATTAATAAAGTTCTTTACCAGCCTGTCCTCCAATGAATGATAGCTGATTACTACCAGGCGTCCGCCCACTTTTATCAGCTGCTCGCATTGCATCAACAATTCTTCTAAGGCGCTCAATTCATCATTCACTTCAATCCTTAAAGACTGAAATACCTGCGCCATATATTTATTTTCCCTATGCTTGGGGGCCAGGGGCTTAAGTACCTGTTTCAATTGTGATACTGTATTTAAGGGACGGGCTGCCACCAAAGCCGCAGCCAAGGTCTTGGCGTTTCTTACCTCGCCGTACTTGCTTAGAATCCCTTGTAAAGCTGTTTCATCGTAGGTATTGATGATTTCCCTGGCAGTAAGAGCTGTGCGTTGATCCATCCTCATATCAAGATCCGCGTCGTATCGAATGGAGAAACCCCGCTCCGGAATATCGATTTGATGGGACGAAACACCCAGATCAGCTAAAATGCCGTCTACATTATTAACCCCGTTAAGCCTTAAATATTTTTTCATATACCTAAAATTGACAGGTATAAATGAGAATATATTTTCATTTATAAATTCCGCGTTTCGGCGGGCATCCTGATCCTGATCAAAACCAAAGAGTTTTCCACCGGACAATTGGTCCAGTATGCCACGGGAATGACCCCCACCCCCAAACGTAGCATCCACAAAAATCCCGTCAGGATCAATTTGTAGTCCTTCCATACATTGATGAAGCAGTACTGGCTCATGATAAGACATATTTTATTTCTGCTGGAAAATGCGGATCACTAGAGCATGCACTCCCTGCTACCAAAGTGGCTGCCGTCGCTGATGTCACTCCAACGGAGATACTAACAACTAGCGATGGGCAACATTGGCGCTTCATGATCTATTCATCCAAATACTTTTGGGCCAACTGTGAAAACTCACTTTGGTCCTTGATCAAATACTCTTCGTAAAGCTGGGGATTCCAAATCTCCACGCGATTGCCCATGCCAACTACTATCACCTCCTTTTCGAGTTGAGAGTACCTGATCATGGGCTTTGGGATTAAAAATCGTCCCATGGAATCCAGTTCCACGGGAGCGTTCCCTCTGAAAAAATTTCGCTGGAGCATTCTAAATTCTTCATTGAACTCGTTTAAGCCGGCAATCTTATTGTAGATCTTTTTGTATTCCAGCATGGGATACAACACCAAACAGGGCTCAAATCCCCGCCGCAGCATCAGCTCTTTGGTACCGTTTTCCGGCAGCTGCGCTTTTATTTTAGCCGGAAGAACCAAACGGCCCTTGGCGTCTAATTTACAATCGTACTCACTGGAGAAGAATGCCATACTTATCCAAACAATCCTTAGCTCAAAACAAATGTAGAAAAATAATTGACATATTCCACCACGGAATACCACTTTTTACCACATTTTGCTTTCAACGTAAGATTTTAAAGAATATTCTAATATTTATCACCCCAAATCCATCAAATTACTTGTTCTGGGCTCGCTCGATAATCATGTTTAATACAACATAATAGTAGTTTTTGTCTAGAATTTGTGAAAAAATGGCCATTTTGCATTTTAGGTGTCAGAAAGTGGGAATTATTTTTAGTAGTAGGGGTTAAAATACTTAGTATCTTTGATCATGGGTCATTTTTTAAGGTCAGCGGTCCTCCGATGGGCTTGGCTATTGTGCAGTTTGTCGGTGGTTTTTTTTGTTGGATGCGGATTCGGTGCAGATTCGTCGAAAAGGCTTAAAACCGGTATGTGGAGGGGTACCTTAACCATTCAGGATCAGTTGCTACCCTTCAACTTCGAGATCCATCAGCCTCAGTCAAAGCACTATCAGGTGGAGATTATCAACGGCGAAGAGCGTATCCCCGTGGAAGACGTAAGGGTACTGGGTGATTCCCTGGTGATCACCATGAATATCTTTGATTCCTTTATCAAGGCCAAGATCCGCAAAAATAAACTGACAGGTACCTGGTATAAAAAATACGCTCCCGGCTACGTTATACCCTTCCAGGCAACATTCGGTGAGAGCAGCAGATTTAATCCTGCCGCACCAAGTACCGGTGATTTTTCCGGAAAATGGAGGGTAAAATTTTCCAAGGACACCCTGGACGCAGTTGGGCTATTCGAACAAAAGGACTCACAAATACTAGGGACTTTTCTTACCAGCAAAGGAGATTACCGCTATTTGCAAGGAGTTGTATCCGGAGATAGCCTGTTTCTCAGTACCTTCGATGGGGCTCATGCCTTTTTATTCCAAGCTCAATTAAATGCCGATAACCAGATAGAAGGGGTATTTCATTCTGGTCCTACCTGGAATGAAACCTGGACAGCCCAACGGGATAGCACTGCTGAATTAGCTCATAGCGATAGTCTCACCTATCTGAATCCAGGATATGACAAACTGAGCTTTGCCTTCCCAGACCTTAATGGAAAAACGGTTACCCTGGAAGATGCGAAATATAAAAACAAAGTGGTTATCGTTCAGATATTCGGCACCTGGTGCCCAAACTGTATCGATGAAACCAGGTTCCTTACTTCCTGGTACGATCACAACCGCAACTTAGGCATAGAAATCATAGGGTTGGCCTATGAGCGTATCGATGATTTCAGCTACGCTAAGAAAAGACTGAATAAGATGATCGATAAGCTGGATATAAAATACGATTTTTTGATTGCCGGAACCTCCGATAAAGCCCAAGCCTCCCAGACCTTACCCATGCTGAATCATATTATGTCCTTTCCCACTACCATATTCATTGATCATAAAGGAGTGATCAGAAGGATCCATACGGGGTTCAGTGGACCAGGTACCGGTGTATACTACCAGCAGTTCGTTGACGACTTTGAGCTGTTTACCAACAAGTTAATTACAGAGCGATTGTCGGATACCACTTTAATAGCTACTCCCTAATTCACTTATTACGGTTAATGGTGTAGGCTACCATTTGGGTGAGAGAGTCTTTGTAGGGGGAATCTGCAAATTGTGCTAAGGTATCCAAAGCCTCCTTAACAAATTGTTCCATGATATGATGGGCGTATTCAATCCCTCCGGAATTCTTAACAAATTCAATGACTTCCCTTATTTTTTTGGTTTTATGGGTGTGGTTTTTAATAATGTACTTCACATTCTTGCGATCGCCCCAGGTAGCTTGTTTCAAGGAATATATCAGAGGCAGTGTCATTTTCTTTTCTTTGATATCAATTCCCAGAGGTTTTCCAATTTCCACACTTCCGTAGTCAAAGAGGTCGTCTTTGATTTGAAATGCCATGCCTATTTTTTCGCCAAATTGTCTCATAGCTTCCACCTGCTGATCACCGGCTCCCGCAGAAGTAGCTCCGACAGCACAGCAGGAAGCGATCAAACTGGCGGTTTTTTGACGGATAATATCAAAATATACTTCTTCTGTAATATCCAGATTCTTGGATTTCTCCATTTGTAAAAGCTCTCCTTCGCTCATTTCCCTCACCGCATCCGAAACCAGCCTTAACAAATTAAAGTCCCCGTGATCCACGGACAACAACAATCCTCGTGAGAGCAGGTAGTCCCCTACCAACACGGCTATTTTGTTTTTCCACAAAGCATTGACTGAAAAGAAGCCTCTCCGGTAATCGGCATCATCCACGACGTCGTCGTGGACTAGGGTAGCTGTATGCAATAATTCTATCAAAGAAGCACCCCGGTAGGTGCTTTCGGAAATGCCTCCGCAAATACCGGCTGAAAGGAACACAAACATGGGACGCATCTGCTTACCTTTTCGTCGCACGATATAACCCATAATCTTATCCAACAGCA
>Ga0224508_10001331_pt1 | contig 22256 bp, 15 predicted proteins | sample SF_Jan12_sed_USG_4_FD_170157 | JGI IMG/M metagenome (GOLD analysis project Ga0224508, IMG submission 170157) | Sediment microbial communities from San Francisco Bay, California, United States - SF_Jan12_sed_USGS_21 | ecosystem: Environmental > Aquatic > Marine > Sediment | place: USA... | reverse complement strand
GGGTTATCGGCTCAAAAAGCTGGAAGAGGCCTGCCAGGTCATCAAAGGGCTATTCAACAACGACTATTTCGACTTTGACGGCAAGTTCTACCAGCTGAAGAACGCGCCGATGGAGCCCAAACCAAAACAAGACAACTTGCCCCTGATGATCGGTGGCGGCGGCGAAAAGGTGACGCTGCGCATCGTCGCCAAATACGCAGACGAATGGAACGTGTGGGGCGATGTCGACACATTGATTCACAAGATGAATATTCTCGACCGGCATTGTGAGGACATTGACCGAGATCCAGCCGAAATAGATCGCTCCGCTGTTGCCTTGATGTTTTTGACGGACGACGAAGCCAGGATCAAAAAACTCAAATCTACGGAAATGCCGATGCCCGCAATCATCGGCAACGTGAGTGAAGTCATCGATATCGTCAGTGCCTACCGAGACGCAGGAGTCAACGAGCTCATGGTTCCGGACTTTACGCTTGGCACTTTGATTGGCGCCGACCAGGTCAAGATGGATTTGATGGAACAGTTCATTACTGAAGTCGCTCCGGTGATTAACAAACAATAGGAGGTAACCAGGGTGTCGACAGATTTAGATGGAAAAGTTGTAATCGTTACAGGTGGTGGCGGCGGCATCGGCAGCAGGATCGCTCGCGCATTTGCACGATGCGGAGCAAAGGTCGCTATTGCCAGCCGCAGCATGGAAAAACTGAAAGTTATTGCCGACGAAATCGAAGCAACGGGCCAGACCTGCCTGCCGATCGCGTGCGATGTTACCGATCCCGAGCAGGTTGATCGAATGATCGATGAAACCATCGATAAACTGGGCGGCCTGGATGTCCTGGTCAACAATGCCGGTGGTGCGTTGTTCATGAAGCCTCCGGAGGAGATAAGCGCCGATGAGTGGCGTGCGGGTATTGCCCTTAATCTCGACAGCGTATTTTTCTGCTGCAATGCAGCGGCCAAACATATGGTCGAGCAGCAGAGCGGGCGGATTATCAGTATTTCATCGGTGGCGGGCATCAAAGCATCGCCTGCTTTTGTGCACTACGGCGCGGCCAAAGCCGGCGTCATCAACCTGACCAAGTCCCTGGCACTTCTTTGGGGCAAGCACAATATCAACATCAATTGCATCGCCCCCGGGCTTACCGCAACCGAAGGCGTTGCCAGGTGGCTGCCGGAAAAGACCAGGGACGACGGAACGCCGGTCCCGCCCCTGGAGTATCCACCAGACCCGGAGAACGTGGCCGATCTTGCGGTGTTCCTGGCGTCCGATGCCTCCAAAAGAATCAGCGGCGAGCTGTTCCCGATTCGGGCGTTGAACGAGGTGGCGTAATTTGCCGGACGGAAAAGCCCGATGAGCGTTTCAACAACAGCACCCGAGCGCACCGACGATGCTTCATTAATTGGCGCACTGCGAATATTGCTCAGGGTGGCGGGCTATTTTCGTATATTCAAAGCGCGTATCGCCGCAAAGTTCGGCCTGGTTACCCTGGAACACGTTTTCCGCTTGATGGTGCTGCCATGGCCTTTGAAAATCGTCGTCGATCACGTCATCCTGGGTGAACCTATCGCCGCCGATGGTTCTGGCTTTCCCGCTTATATGGCGCCACTGATATCGCCTCTGCGAGGTATGCCGCCGACGCAGATCATGGTCTGGATGCTCCTGTTCGGTGTTGTTACGGTGATTTTTCTTGGTATGACACTCAATCGCGCTACTGGAAGAACCGTGGGCGGCGGCTTTACCGGCGCCGGCGCAGGATCTATTGGTGTCGCGAGTGCGGCGCTTGCCGATGGCCACGACACGGCAACGCAGACCGAAAATGCAGCAAACAGATCGGAAAGCGCGATGGGTGGGATTCTTGGCATCCTCGAATTCAAGATTCACTTGAGAATTTCGCAATCATTGAGTCACCTGCTCCGTGCGCAATTGGCGAGTCACATGATGTCTTTGCCAATGACGACTTTGGACGACCAGCGTATTGGTGACAGCACTTATCGCGTGATCTACGACAGTACCAGCGCAACGATTATCTTCCAGGAAATTGTACTGGGGCTCTACGGAGGATTTTTGCTGGTCGCTATTACGCTCGGAATCATGTTCACGACATACGGCAATGCGCCTGAAGTCATCGTTGTTGGCCTTCTTGTTGGTCCCATGACGTTTCTGTTTGCCATACCGTTTGCTCGACTCGTAAGGCGCCGCAGTCAAGCGAGCCGAGTTGCCGGGTCAAACACAACCAGCAACATTGAAGAGGGCATGAACAATGTCCTGGCAGTCCAGAGTCTTGGAGGCAACAAGCAAGAGAGTCAGCGTTTCAACGACGCGAGTAACGAGTCGTTCAAGCGATTTCGTGGTTTGGTCATTGCCCAGCTTCTGCTAGGTGGCTCAGCCACTCTGGCGTTCCTGACGGGTCAGATTATTTTCTTTGTGGTTATGTCCGGCCACATCATTGATGGCACCTATACCGCAGGCGACTATTTTGTCGTGTTCTATTACTTTTTCGTATTGAGCGCGGTAAGTTTCTCCTGGGGTTTTATCTATCCCGAACTGCAGGTGTATGTCGCCGGAATGGCGCGTGTTTTCAACTTGCTCGACACGCCCGCTGAGAAGACCGTCGAAGGGGTCAACCTGCCCGAGATACAACACGGACTCGTTATGAAGAACGTGGGGCTCACCTACCCTGACGGTCGCAGTGCGCTTCGCAACATCAATCTCAATGCGTGTTTGGGCGAAATTGTCGCGCTCGTCGGACCCACGGGTGCCGGAAAGACGACCCTGGCCTATTTGGTGCCGGCGCTACTGCAGGCCTCGGATGGCTCAGTATCCATCGACGGTGTGAATCTCAAGGACGTTTCTGTTGAGAGTCTTCGCAGCCAGGTTTCCTACGTATTCCAGGAAACCCAGCTGTTTTCTGACTCCATTCTCGACAACATCCGCTACGGGAACAAAAACGCCTCACTTGAGGAGGTCCAGGCCGTCGCGCGCACGGCGGGCGCCCATGACTTTATATCGGCACTGCCCGAGGGTTACGACACCAGTCTGGGCACGGTTACGAGCAAATTGTCGGTGGGACAGAAACAACGTATTTCGATCGCGCGTGGATTATTGAAACCGTCACGAATTCTGATCCTAGATGAGCCCACGTCCGCGCTCGACCCGGAAACAGAGGCGTATCTGGTTGATGCCCTGCACGAAGCCGCCAAGGAGAAGTTGGTCATTATCGTTGCACACCGACTCTCAACCATCAGCCACGCCGACACAATCTACTTTCTCGAAGCAGGAGAAATCCTGGAGTCCGGCTCGCACGAGGAATTATTGTCACGACCGAGCGGCCGCTATCGTCAGTTTGTGTCACTGCAGGCAGGCGAGACCTGATCAGGTCGCCCGGGATGGCCGCGGCAGCACTTAAGTCTCCGGTGGCAGATCGTCCAGTTGTTACCAGCTGAGGTTACAAGTCGGTTCAGCCATTCACGCCTCCGGACGGGATAGTCTCGTGATATCGATCGAGTTTCATCCGGATTTCCCGGTAGCGTTTCTTGTCAATCTTGTAACCCAGGTAGACGAATGCCGCGACGATCCCAAAGAACATCGCGAACGGACCATCGACGATACCCAGCCTGAACAGCACATCTTCGGCCACCTCGCCAGGTTCGGACTTCGGCGGCAGCTTGATGTAGAAATCGATGGCGAATCCGGCGACGATGTGTCCAAATGCGTTCATCGCCTTCGAGAAAAACGTTCGCGCGGCGTAAAAAATGCCTTCCTGACGTTGACCCGTCAGTAACTCGTGTTCATCGGCAATATCCGCCAGCGCGGACATGACGCTAATCGTTAAGACGACGCCCGCAAAGACATTGAAGATGCCGATTGAACCAATGAAGATCACGGCATTCCAGGTTGCAACGTCGGGCCCTATGCCCAGCAGTTTGAGCGTTGTTGCGCTCGACCAGAAAATAGCAAAGAAAAAGCAGCCCCAGAAAATCGCCCAGCGCTTGTCGAATTTCCTGTGAATTGCGGGCGCAAGAAAGAACGCTACGTGCGTCCCGATGATGTTGCCGATAATCAGAAAGCCCCACTGATTGGCGTTCAACTCCCAGAAAAAGGTCGCCATGTAGATGCCCAAGGTCTCGTGGGTCCCTGCGGTCACTGCAAGAAAAAACAGGCCAAACAACAAAGCGCGATAGTTGCGGTTTTGGAGAACGCTCCAGATATCTCCGAAGAAGACCTTGGCACCCGGCGGACCCGCATCGACCTCACGCTGCTTCAATTTCGGGATTTGATCCCGGGTGCCATAGGCGCAGGCGAAAATGGTAATGATTACGAATGCGCAGCAAAGCAGGACGACCGGCGTGTACGCAGGTTGGTACAGGCGACCGCCGTCCCCTCCATAGAGCATGCCGAAAATACCGATTATCGCGACGAGGTGCATGAACACATAGCCATAGAGCCCGAACAGCGACTCGTAACTCATGATTTTGGAGCGCTCAATGTAGTTGGTGGACAGCTCTGCACCCATGGCCAGCAATGGAATCGCGAAGATCGTTTGAAAGGTTCGCAGTAACACCGTGAATACGGTAAACCAGGCGAACATTGCCATCTGAGATTCAACAAAGGACGCTGGTGGATTGAATATCAGGAAGATGGCAATGGCCAAGGGTATCGGCGCGAAGAAGAGGAACGGGTGTCGGCGCCCGTACTTCGATTTAAAGCGATCCGAAATAGATCCGACCAGGGGGTCTGTCACCGCATCAGCACAGATCGCGATGGCAACTGCGGTGCCTGCCAGTGCCCCTGAGAGACCCAGAATCTGCTGGTAGTAGAAGAAGGCCAGGACATTGAAGATCCAGTTGATCGCGTTATCAGCCGATGCCCCAATGCCAAAGAAAAACTTTGTCTTAACTGAAACTCTGTCGTCCGTTTGCGACGAGGTCAAAATACCTTCCCGACTTGAACCCGACTTGTATCGGTTCGACCGTCTTCAACGATCAGTCCGACTGCACCGGCGTCGAGCTTCGCGTCGTGCGCCTCCAGGACTTGATCGCCGTTGATCAGGCCGGTGATCTTGTCATCTTTCACGTTCAACGTCATATTCAGCGTTTCTCCCAAAGACCATTCAAACGGCGCTTCGGCCAGAACCGTCTCCTGGTCAAAATGGCGCAAAAGCTGAACTTTTTTGTCCTGTGTTACGAGCATCGCATAGAAACGCCTGAGTCCCTGCACCCGGGCAGCAATACCGGCGCGCTTGACGAGATGGGGCGTGACATCAGCGCTGACCGCATAGTCTATCCACTCGCGCGTGCCCTGTGCGATCAGGCCAAGGCCCTGGTTCTGGATAAGACGAAACGACTTCCACCAGCTCATCAATGAATCGACGCCATCAACCCAGGCATGCCGCCACATCACGCTTTGGTAATTTGGCCTCTCAAAGACGACTTCCGGCGTACCGGACCACTTTATGTGATCGAGTTCCAGGCTGGCGTCCTCGTTGAGCCGCAAACCCACTTCAAAAATCGGACCTGGCAGATCGGGCACGTCGAACGTCAGACCATCTGCATCGAGGTGCACGGCCTCGTCATCTGTATCGTAGTAAGCGACGTAGAGGTTCGCGCCATGCGCACTGGCGGCAGCACTGATTGTCTGTCCCGGGAAGATACGCGGCGACGCCATTAACTTGTAACCGCGCTTTGCGAAGTACTCACCGACATCTTTTGACGGAATAAAGACCGGCGCACCGATCCGCGCACCTGTTTTGCCCTCTATGCGGAGGGAACCGCCGTTGTCGTTGCTTACCTCAGCTTCGCCCGACTGCACTTGAAATCCCTGCACCGATCCTGGAAAGGAAAAGTGGAACTGGGCGCCGCCCTTGGGGCTGTATGGTTCCTGGCCAGCAAGCGTATGGCCCATGTTAATCAGGTGGGTCGCCTCACGGACACAGTCGCTGATCGAACGATCGCCGTCGGCGGTCGGGTTATAGAGGCGATCGGCCACCGGGCCGCGCCAGTCGAGTCCTTTCTGAAGCCCGGCATCGATGCCTTCGAGTCCAGCCAGAATTCCGACCAGGCAACCAACATTGCCGGAGTTGCAGTCCGTGTCCCAGCCGCACGTGTTGACGATCTTCATCGTCTCTGAAAAATCGCCCTCCCCATGCAAGAGTGAATGAATAATCAGGCCATGATTCGGCACCATGTGACAGTTGCCACCGTACTTGTCGTAACCGTAGTCTCGTTGTAGCCACTCCCGGGTAACGCGCCAGTCTTTTTCTTTCGCATACCACTCGCGCAGGTCGCCGATCATCGTGGCGATAACGGAGTCCGGTGGAATATAGCTGAGACCGACATCGATGATTTTCTGAATATCGGATTCGACGAACGCAATGGACTCCATTGCCGCCATGACCTGCGCGCCGTAGACCGCTTCGCCGTCGTGACTGACTCTCGCTGCCGCTTCCGCGAATTTCACCGCCTGGTCGGGATCGCCTGGTGCAACCATCGCCCAGCCATCAATAAAGATCTGTGCGCCGATCTGCTCGGCCACAACCTGGCCGTTCATTGCCATTGAACCGCTGGCCGGTGCGTCGATGCCATTGGCTAGCCTCAGGTAGGCCGTATGTTCTGTTGAGTTACCAAGCCCGCCCCACCAAAGAACGCTGCGTTCCTTGATCAGATAGTTGAGCCAGGTATCGCCGATTTCCTTGGCGCTGATGTTCGGGTTGGTACCGTGATCTTCGAGTGCGCGGATGAACGTAAACGTTCCGGCGATGTCGTCGTCTGTGACGATAAGCGGCACATCGAGCTTGTCGTGGACGTAGTACTCAATGTCGCCCAGCTTCTCCTGGATGCGCTCATAGGTCCAGCCTTCAAAGGGTCGGCCCAGATAAACACCAATTACTTTACCCAATACGCCGGCATAAACGCGTTCGGCGTAGTCATTCGTGAGCGTCGTCATATGGTCATCAGTCCCTGCAAACAAGATAGGCAATAAAAAGCGGAGAGTCAGTCAACGCCAAAGCGCCTTGTTCCTCTCCGCTTTCAGGGGGAGCAGCATTGGACCTCCCCTTGCGGGAGGTCCAACAGGTCTGGCAAGCTAGAACGCGTTCCAGCGAAACGTCAGACCAATCACTCGATGATTGGTTACCGAACCAAGGAACGCTTGCCCGCCAAAGCCGTTGCCCGCATTGAACTCGTTGACGCAGATCTCGTCCGCGACATTGTTGGCATACAGCATTGCCGACCAGGCATTGTCTGGCGCACTGTACTGCGCGGAGACGTCAAAGCGATTGCATTCCGGTAATTCATAAAGATCGATATTTGCGATCGTCGAATACATTGTACCCGTGTACGAATAGGTGCCCATAAGGCTCAAATCGCCGCCACCCGCCAGAGGCATGTCGTGAATCACGGTCGCCGCGAGCTTGTGGTTTGGCTGTGCCGGCAATTGATTGCCGGTCTGGTCCGTCGGCAATTGATAAAAACCCGTTAGCGTCTCTCCCGGATTATCAAAGTCAGGATAATCATAGAAGCCAAACTCGGCGTCAGGATCTCCCGGAACAACGGATGCGTGTTGACCAACTTCCGAGTCAGTATACGCGTAGAAACCTACAAGCGACGTGCTGTCGTTAAACGCGTAGCTGTACTCGATTTCCGCGCCGTATACCTTGCTATCCGGAATTGCCGCGATGTATTCCGCTAATGGCGTTACATCTCCGGAAAGTGCTGGCTGCGTAAAGCCACTCGGCAAATCTTGCGCCGCGGTCAGGTGCATCTTGTCGTAATCCATATAGAACGCACTGGCGGCCAACTGCAGGCGACCATCAAGGTAGGTGCCCTTGACGCCACCTTCGTAGTTTGTGAGCGTCGACTCTTCCACGCTTGTCGGTACGCCGGGTATTGGCGGGGATGAAAAGTTGAATACGCCGGGTTTGTGGCCGGTCGAAATTCGACCATAAATCATATTGTCATTCTCGGTTCTGTATTCAGCAGTAAACTGGCCGATCGTGGATTCCCAGGTATCAGGCTGGTCAAGTCCGCCCTCGAAGAACCCGATAACCAGGGGAACGCCGGCATACGAGAACATGAATGAACCGCCGAACCTGTCGGCCGGCTGATTCTTTTCGTCCTCCAGGAAACGTAATCCGCCGGATATTTTCCAGTTTTCATTGATTTCGTAGTCAACGTTTGCGAATAACGCCTTGGTTGAGTTTGAGGTACCGGTTCCAAACGGAACGATAGCGGTCAAGTCACCGTGCTCTCGCCCAAACTCGCCGAATTCATTGGGACAGAAATAGAAGGAACTTGTACCGCTCGGTGCGACTGGGGTTGGATCACCAAATACAGGGCCGATAATGTTGTTTTTGAAGTCCAGACAACTGTTGACCGGAATCGGATTGCCCATGGCATCATCGAAAATGCCGTCGTAACCTTGCGCCGCAACATCCGGGTCGACGAATCGAAAGTCGTGGCTGAACTGGAACCTGGTCAGTTTGAAATCGATCTCACTGTCATACGTAAACGCGCCAAGGATCAGGTTCGTTCGCTCATTAACGTCCCAGGTAAGGAGTAATTCATGGGAATCTTCGACATAGTCGTATGTGACCTCATACGTGCGATCCAGGTAAGGAACGCCGCCATCAGAAGACAGGGAACGGTCGGCGCCGCCTTCACGAGTCGTGTAGTCGCCGTCGCGGAACGTGTATTGCCCGACGTCGCTATCTGCGTAGCTGTATCTCAAAGACACGTCGTCCGTGAAATCGTATTGCATGTAGAAATTGATCATGTCCCCTTCAGAGTCGTTGAAGCCACTTCTATTGTGAGCAATCTTGTTATTGATATCGCCGCATCGCATGTATGGCCTGCCGACAGGACAGCTGCTGGGACCCGATGGATTCTGGGTCGCATACAGGTAGTAGGGATTATCTTCCAGATCCAGTTCCGGCGGTGGATTCTGTTCATTAAAACCGCCGATCAGCGGAGCCGGAATCTGTGCATCCGTTGTATTGAAGTTAGCCAGTTGAATCTGGCTCGTCGGAACGCCCTGGTCTCTTACAGTGGAGAATCTAATGTTGCTGTCGAACCTCTCCGTCTGGAACCTGAGCTGCGCTGCCAGATAGTCCTGGTCAGGCGCTCCCATGTCTTCTCCAGCACCGATGTTTTCCTGGATGCCGTCTCCCTGGTGCGTTCCGCCAGTCAGGCGAAAGGCAAGGTTTTCCGTGATCGGACCTCCGAATGCCGCATTCAGTCGCGTCTGCGTTACGTCATCGACCTGCGCCATGACTTCCATATCCCATTCTTGCGTCGGCTTTTTGTAGACGTAGTTGATAGAACCGGCAACCGAATTCCTGCCGTTCAAGGTGCCTTGCGGCCCCCTGGCGATCTCAACGCGTTCGAGGTCAAAGCCTCCGCCGGGTGCGACGCCGTAAGTGCCGATCGTGTATGCGCCGTCCACGTACGTCGCAACCGAAAGGTCGTGGTGCTCGATACCCGCAACTCGTGTGCCGATGCCGCGCAACGTGGTGCCATTACCTTGCTGGTCGACGTTTTCACCAAACTGCAGTCCGGGCACCAGAATCTGTAGCTTGTCCCGGTCCTGGATGCCCATATCTTTCAACATCTCATCCGTGAATCCCGTGATCGTCATGGCCGTATCCATGATGCTTTTTTCGGTTTTTTCAGCCGTCACGATGATTTCGTCGAAACGGCCTTTCCTGGCATCCGCCTCTTCTTCGGCCTGTTCATCGCTCTGCGCCCAGGTCAATGGAGCGAACAGCGAGAGCGCCAGGAGCGCGAAAATTCGCCTGGCTACGATTTCATTGCGCGAAATGATCTTCATTTGGAATGTCCCCCGATAAGTTTTTCGCCGAGCTTTTTTTATATTTCAGCGGCCTCCAAGTCTCAAATTCGAGCAGGGGTAAATCACCCATTTTTTTGACCCAATCAGCGGTATTGTTACGTGCCTGGTTTTGGGTGATATAGACGGAGCTAGCGGTTGACCCCTCTTCAGCGGGTTTCTACTCTGAATATCCCCCTCGCCCTGTACCACCCTGATTCGACAGGAAATCTCGCCATGCCGTCATTGGAAAGAAAACTCATAAGAGCCGAAATCATTCAGCGCCGCGAAGAAGGCTGTGATGTCGACGACATAGCCGCCCGCATTACTTCGGCACTCGAAGCCGACAAGGACGGCCCGGAACTGGTCCAACTCTACGACGAGCTGATGGCCTTGCCCGTCAATGACACGTTTCCTTACACCGAACCATCGACGCTCGAGGATATTCAGTCAGCACGCCCGGACGCACCTCGCAAGTTGGACATGACATTGGACGACGACGCATTGTACGACCGAGTCTACGGCGCGTGGCTGGGCCGTGCCGCGGGTTGTGCGCTGGGCAAGCCTGTCGAAGGCTGGCCGAAGGAACGCATTGACAAGTATCTGACGAACAAAGGTGCATTGCCGCTCGACAACTACCTCCCTTATGACGACAAGATAATTCCCCGAACGCTTCGCACATCGACGCGGGACAACATCCAGTTTATGGACCGGGACGACGACCTGGACTTCCCTATCCTGGGTTTGGTGGCGCTCGAAAACAAAGGTGCAAAACTAAACGCGCGCACCATGGCAAATACCTGGCTGCATTACATGCCCTACGGTCTTGTTTACACAGCCGAAAATTCCGCCTACCGGAATTTTGTACAAGGCATTTATCCGCCCGATTCGGCTGAATATCGCAATCCTTTTCGCGAGTGGATTGGCGCACAGATTCGGGCCGACATTTTCGGCTACGCGGCGCCAGCCTGGCCCGAACGCGCCGCAGAGTTGGCGTTTTACGACGCGTCCATCTCGCATACCAAGAATGGCATCTACGGCGAGATGTTTGTCGCCGCAATGATTGCCGCGGCGTTTGTATACGGCGATGTCGACGACATAGTCGCAGCGGGCCTGGGTGAAATTCCGGCCAAATGCCGTCTCGCAGAATGCATCAAGGACACGCAGGCCTGGTGCAGGAAGGAAGACGACTGGGAAGCAGCCTGGGCCAAGATCTTCGAACACTATGGCAATTATCATGGTGTACACACTATTAACAACGCGGCACTGGTCGTCATGGGCCTGTACTACGGTATTGACGATTTTGAGAAGGGCATAGTCGTAACCGTACGGGGTGGTTGGGATACGGACTGCACTGGCGCGACGGTTGGTTCGATTCTAGGTGCAAAAATGGGTGCCAGGGCCCTGCCCGACAAATGGATAGGCGTGCTTAACGACCGACTCAAGTCGGCCGTTCGCGACCACAATGACAATAAGTTTTCTGAGCTCGCGGCTCGCACTGTTGCAGTCGCCAAGGAAATTGCGACAGCGCCGGAAATAGAAGAAGTTGTCGCAAAGAACGCCACTCTGTCAGGCGCAGCTGGTGGTATCTGGGAACTGGAAACTGGCTGGGGACGGCAACGACTGGATTTTACTGCGGGCACGATCGAATTCATCGACGACGAATTCGGCCCGTATAACATTACCGCCAGTTCATACGGTCATCCGGAACTTAAATTCACATTCGGTATTGACAAGGGCGGCTGGGATTTCGAAGTAGACTTTGAGGGAACGGTTAGCGAAGAAAGCCTGGAGGGCTCCTTCTTCCCCATGGACACACCGGTGAGCGGAAAGCGCATCGCCAAAGAGTAAGGAAATCTGCGAATGAAGATTACAGACGTCAAGGTGACTGTGTGGGAGTGGAATGACATTCCGCCGGTTCGCTACACCCTGAATGTAAAGAGCAGAGGCTCGCGCAGTACGCGCATGGCTTTAGTCAGGATCATTACCGATGAGGGCGTTGAAGGAAACGCATTCCTGGGCAATGCCCTGAGTCCACTCGGCAACGGCGCCGAACAGATCGCGACTCAATACAAGCGCTTCCTGGTCGGCAGAGACCCGTTCGACCGCGAGTACATTATGCAGAAGCTGGGTAGCTGGGCCATGGGCAATGCGATGCCCGTGATCGGCGCCATCGACGTCGCATTGTGGGATCTCGCGGGCAAAGCGGCAGGGCTTCCGATTCACAAACTGATGGGCTCGTATCGTTCGTCCGTGCCCGCTTATGCAAGTTCTGCCGTCTTTGAAACTCCCGAGGAGTACGCCGAAGAAGCCGTAAGCTTCAAGGAGGCGGGTTGGCAGGCGTACAAGATCCACCCACCCGGTGATCCGCAACTGGATGTAAAGGTCTGCGAAGCCACACGTAAGGCCGTAGGTGACGACTATCGCCTGATGCTGGATTCCACCTGGTCCTACGATTACCCGAATGCCCTGCACGTTGGCCGCGCCGTTGAAGCACTGAATTTCTATTGGTACGAAGATCCACTGCATTGGGATGACCTGTACGGCTACGTGAAACTGAAACAGGTGCTGGCGATCCCATTGATGGCGACCGAGTTGCCGCGCGTCGGGCTGACATCCTATGCGCCGTGGCTCATGGAAAAGGCAACCGACTACCTGCGGGGCGACCCAGCCATCAAGGGTGGCCTGACGACATGCCTGAAAACAGCGCATACCGCCGAGGCTTTCCAGATGAACTACGAAGTGCATCACGGTGGCAACTCGCTGAACAACGTCGCGAACCTGCACCTCATTATGGCGATCCCGAATTGTGAGTACTTCGAAGTGTTGCTGCCCGATGCCGTGCAAAAGCATGGCCTGGTTAACGACATCGAGGTCGATGAGAACGGCATGGTCCATGCGCCTGAAGGGCCTGGGCTCGGCTACGAAATCGATTTCGACCTCATAGAGAAAAACAAGGTGGCAGAACTCTAGTGAAAGAACTGAAAGGCAAAACGGCGTTCGTGACCGGCGCCGCTGGCGGTATCGGCCTGGGCATGGCAAAGACCTTCGCTCGCGCCGGTATGAATGTCGTCATAGCTGACATTCAGAACGAGCAACTCAAAGTTGCTGAGAACGAATTGCGAGAGATCACCGACAACGTGCTCGCATTGGTCGTCAATACTACCGACACCAGCGCCCTTGAAGGCGCGGCGGAGAAGGTCGAGAAAACGTTCGGCAACCTGCACGTGCTGTGCAACAACGCAGGCATTGGCGGCGGTGGAAAGATCCTGGAAACCGACGCTGACAAATGGAAGCAGGTTTTCAGTGTCAATTTCTGGGGGCCGCTGAACGGCATCAATCAATTTTTGCCGGGCATGCTCGAGCATGGAGAAGAGGGACACATTGTTAACACCTCCTCGTTCAGCGGCATCCAGGGACACGGTCATCAGTCGGCGTACGGTAGCAGCAAATTTGCGTTGGTCGGCATGTCCGAATATCTAAGAAACGATCTGGCCGACAGTAACATTGGCGTGTCGGTACTCTGCCCTCACGTTGTCGATACGCCCATTATTGACGCACTCAAGAAGAAAGTGTCGAAGGACGTCGTAGGAATGATCGAAGACATGGCCGTGCCGGCGGAGACAGTTGGCCAGCAAGTCATGCAAGCCATCCGGACAGATGAGTTTTACATCTTTTGCGACGGCACCCATACGCGAACGATGCTCGAAAAACGCTGCGAGACTTTGCTTGCCGCAATGGACCGCCAATTTCCGGGGGAAACCAATGACTGATCCTGTTCATGAAGTAAGCTGGGAGCAACTATCCGACATGCCCGTTGGCAAGTGGGAGCCAGCTAGTCTTGTGCGTGATGACAAGCTCTACGTACTCGGCGGCTACGCGAACTACATCATTTCCAGCCGACGGCAGGATGTTTTTGACCCAGCCGACGGCTCCTGGACTCAACTGCAGGATTGCCCGAGCACAATCTCACACGTAAACCTCGTCGCAGACGATAGCGGCTTCTGGTACGCCGGCGGTATGAAAGACAAGCCCAACCGAGAAATCAAGGACCACATCATTTCCGAAGTGTGGCATTTTGATATTGAAAAGGATCGATTTTCGGCGGCGCCTTTGCTTCCCGAGCCTCGCGGTGCTGGAGCGCTGCAGCGAATTGACGATCGTCTGCATTACATTTCCGGGTTGATGGTAGACCGAGACACAGACTCACCTGACCACTTTGTGTTTGATATTGCCGAATGGTCGGCGTCCGGAACGGGCGAATGGACCAAAGCGGCACCGTTGGCGGTGCCACGAAACCAGCATTCAGTCGCGACCCTGGGAGGCAAGATCTACGTCATCGGTGGACAGTTTAATCACGATTCACAACAGATCGATCAAGTGCTTGTGGATATCTACGATCCGACAAGCGACTCATGGAGTGAAGGACCGCCACTGCCGGTCGCGCATTCGCATTCTGAACACGCAACCTTCGTGCACAACGACCGCATCTGGATGGTGGGTGGTCACAGCACGCCTGAGGGTGGTAAGAAAGGGTTCTGCCCCAACGTTGTAACATTGCGGGAGGGCGGTGAATGGGAAGTGACTTGTCATTTGCCCAAACCAACTTCTTCACCGGCAGCAGGCATTATTAATGATCGCCTCTACGTCGCAGGCGGCTGGGACGGCCGCACGGACGAGGACAAGAATTGGCTGTCGTCACCTGAGGTCTGGGTAACCGACACCAAAGACCTTTGAATAGCTATACGAAGCAGTCCACTGCCGAAGAGGTCACTGAGGGACTGGACCTGACGGGGAAGATTGCTCTCGTCACGGGTTGCGCGGCTGGAAGCCGTTCCTACGAGGGTATCTGATGAGCAGCGAATTATTCGACTTGAGCGGCAAAGCCGCATTGATCACTGGCGGCAATAGCGGTATCGGTCTTGGCTTCGCAAAAGGCATCGCCAAACAAGGCGGCGATGTCTGTGTCTGGGGCAGCAACCCGGAGAAAAACAAGAATGCGCTGGCACAGTTGCAGAAGCTGGGCACGAAAGCCCATGCGATTACCGTCGATGTCGCCGATGAAAGCGCGGTCAACAGCGCTTTCGCCGAGACGCTCGAGGTACTCGGGCGCGTTGACGGCTGTTTCGCCAATGCGGGTGTTGGTAGCGGCCGCATCAAATTTCACGAGTTGAGCAATGAAGAATGGCGCCGGGTGCTATCGGTCAATCTTGACGGATTGATGTACACGCTGCGAGCGGCAGCCAATCATATGAAGGAACGCGCCGAAGCTGGCGATCCCGGCGGGCGCCTGGTTGGTACCTCGTCCATCAGCGCAATTCTCGGCTACCCAACCGGTTCGACGTATGCCGGCAGCAAAGCTGCGGTCATCGCAATCATGCAAAGTCTCGCGGTTGAACTTGCGCGCTACAAGGTAACCGCAAATTCGATATTGCCCGGCATGATCGAAACGCAGATGACCGAAAAGGCCCTGCAGAACGAGGAATTTTCCAACGCCTTCATTTCACGAATTCCGGCGCGTCGCGCCGGCACACCTGGGGACTTTGAGGCAATTGCCGTCTACCTGATGAGCGATGCCAGCCAATATCACACCGGCGACAAGTTTACGATCGACGGTGGCTTCATGATGTACTGATAAAGGTCCGCGCCATGGCTGACAACAACCAACTACCGCCGGAAACGCCACGCGATGTCCGGCTCGGTTTGACCAAAGCGAAGGACGTCGCGTATCCGTTGCGCTGGGGCATCATCGGTGCCGGTGAGATTTCCCGTCAATGGGCCCTCACTTCACGCGAATGTGCCGGCGCGACCATGGCGGCCGTCGCTGCCCGTGATGAAGACAAGGCAAAAGCGTTCGCGGCGCAACACGGCGTAGAAAAGGCTTATGGCGGCTACGCCAGGATGCTGGCCTCCCCGGATGTGGATGTTGTGTACATCGGCACCATTGACCGACTGCACAAAGAGCATTGCCTGATGGCCATCGAAGCCGGCAAGCATGTGCTCTGCGAGAAAGCGATGGCGACCAACGCGGCAGATGCGCAAGAAATGTATGCCGCCGCAAACAAGAACAACGTGATGCTGCAGGATGGTGTGTGGTCTCGCTTCCTTCCCGCCGTCGAATACGCACGCTACTTGATGGAAGCCGACGAAATCGGTGACGTCGTGATGGTCCAGGCCGACTTCGACCCCTACTACACAACGCAGGCTGCAACGCTGGCATTTGGCGTTGATCAAAAACCAGTCAGAGTACAGGTGGCGGGCCGCTTCTTCGGGGCCGGCGGCGCCATACTGGAGTATGAAGGCAACCGCTTTGCCAACCTGTCGTTTATCGCCTACCCCAGTGAATTTCCCGAAGTCACCGAGTACATCGGAAGCAAAGGCCGCATCACGCTGGAACAGCCGGCGCATTGCCCTACCCGCCTGACGCTTCGGGTACCGCCAAAAACGCCATCACGCTACGCGGATGGAAATAAACCTTCACCTGAACAACGTTTTGAGTTCCCTTTTCCCGATTCGATCAATGTGCCCGAGGCCTATCCAAACCAGGAAGGATTTATCTATCAGACCGAGGCCGTCCATCGCTGTTTGGCCGCTGGCCTGCGAGAGTGCCCACAAATGAACCAGCAAGAGTCGCTGCACAATCTGGAAGTACTGGAATCGATTCATGCACTCCGGGAAGGCAGTTCGCATCCCAGACCTACCGAACCAATGAAAAGCTTTAATCCCAACCGGCAACGAAGTGATTAGCGAGGGCTTTTGGGCCGTGGGCTGAGGATTGAAAATTTCGATGTTTCGTTATCGACTGCTTCCATGAACCCGACGATAGTGAAAATCGTCATTGTTATTCTGCTGCTCGGCATTGTCCTGGTTGTCGCTCTAAACTGGCAGAGAATCTTTTTTGGACGAGACAGCGTTCCGCTCGAGGGTAGCCTCGTCCATTACGAGTCCTTTTCTTCCGAATTTGTTGAGGAACGCCCAGTCGATGTCTGGCTGCCCGATGGCTATGACCCGGAGTCCAGTGATCGCTACGCAGTGATCTACATGCACGATGGACAATTTCTGTTTGATCACCCTACATCACCCTACTTCGGAACAGTATGGATGTGGGATGTCGACAAGGCGATGACGCGTTTGATTAGCGAACAACAAATTCGGCCGGCAATCGTCGTGTCGATCTGGAATCTGCCGAAAACCAGGCGTCGGACCGAATACATGCCACAAAAACCGGTCACTGAAGAGGCGGCGCGGGCACTAAAGGCCGAAGGCTCAGATGTAACTCGGGAGGCTATTTCATCGGACAACTATCTGCGCTTTCTGGTCGAGGAACTTAAACCGTTCATCGACAAGACCTATCGGACGTATCCTGACAAAGACAACACTTTCATTATTGGATCGAGCATGGGCGGCATGATCTCGGCTTATGCGATTGCCGAGTACCCGGATGTTTTCGGCGGAGCGGCATGCATGTCGACACATTTCAGCATGGGTGGTGGTGTCGTCATTGACTGGTACGAGGAGCGCTGGCCGATGGCGGGATCGAATCGCGTCTATTTCGACTACGGCACCGAGACACTTGACGCTGACTATGAGCCGTTTCAGTTGAGGATGGACGAGGTTATGCGCGAAAAGGGCTTTCAGGATGGCGTGGACTGGATGACACGAAAGTTCGACGGTGCCGATCACACACCTCGGGCATGGCGCGAGCGGCTGCATGTCCCGCTCGTGTTTCTCCTCGGCAGTGACTAGGCCAGCGTATAAGCAGTCCTTACGGTTGTGTAAAACTCTTTTGCGTAACTGCCCTGCTCACGAGCGCCGTAGCTGGACCCCTTGGTGCCGCCGAATGGTACATGGTAGTCCACGCCGGCCGTCGGAAGATTCACATTCGCAACACCGGACTGAACATTGCGTTTGAAGTGCGCCGAATATTTCAATGACGTGGTGACGATGCCGGACGACAAACCGAACTCGGTGTCATTCGCCGTCGCCAGCGCTTCTTCGTAGTCCTTGACGCGAATAACGCTGGCAATCGGGCCGAAGATTTCCTCGCGGTTGATACGCATGTTGTTATCGGTTTCCGTGAACAGTGCCGGGGTAAGGAAGAAGCCCTCCGTATCGCGGGACACCTGTTCGCCACCGCAGATCAGGTTTGCACCTTCGTCGGCGCCGACCTGGAGATAGTCCAAGTCCTGTTGCAACTGGCTTTGATCGACCACCGGCCCGATGTCGGTGCCCGCCTTGAGCGCATGGCCGGTGGTCAGACCTGCCAGACGTTCCTGCATTGCGGCTACGAATTTGTCGTGAATACCCGCGGTAACAATCAGGCGACTGGAGGCCGTGCAGCGTTGCCCTGTGGAAAAGTAGGCCCCATTCACGGCGCATTCGACAGCCGTCGCAAGGTCGGCATCGTCCAGCACTACCAGTGGGTTCTTGCCGCCCATTTCGAGTTGCACTTTCGCCATCCGCGCCACCGCCGCGGCCGCGACACCACGGCCCGTGGGGACCGAACCGGTGAAGCTGATCGCATTCACCTTCGGGTGATTGACTATGGTCGCGCCAACTTTGGAGCCGGTACCCATGACCAGGTTGAAAACGCCTTCCGGCACACCGGCGTTGACGATTATCTCGGACATCACGTGGGCGGTAGCAGGCACCAGTGCGGCGGGTTTGAACACCACGCAGTTGCCATAGGCCAATGCGGGGGCAACTTTCCACGCGGGAATGGCAATGGGAAAATTCCACGGGAGAATCAGGCCGACGACACCGACCGGAGAACGGGTGATCGACACATCCACTCCCGGACGAACCGAGTCGAAGATCTCGCCGCCAAGGCGCAGCGCTTCGGCGCCGAAGAACTTGAAGATCTGGCCAGCACGCATCGCTTCGCCGATGCCCTCAGGCAGGGTCTTGCCCTCTTCTCGAGAAACGAGTTCGCCCAGCTCTTCCTTGCGCGCCAGAATTTCGGTGCCAATTTTATCCAGCATGTCGCTACGCTGCTGAATCGGTGAGTTGGCCCATGCCGGGAGCGCCTGGTAGGCGGCCTCAACGGCTTGCTCGGTCTGGGCGACATCTGCCTGGGCGTATTGCCCGATGATGTCTGAGGTATCGGATGGGTTGATATTGTCCGCAACGCTGGCGCCGTCCAGCCATTCACCGGCGACGTAATTCTGTTTCATGAGTGCCAAACCTCTGCGTTTTTAGGCTGTGTAAATGGTATCTATGAGGAGGTCTGGTCACAACACCATGTTCACCCGAAATTTCTGGGTGGATATAGATTGTCGAATTTTTGAATTTGACCGCTGTAACAGGACAGTATGACAAGAACACCATGACCGACAATTCACTTAACGGCTCCATTGTCCATTACGAATCCTTCCCATCGGGTCTTGTTCAGGCCCGCCCCGTCGACGTGTGGCTGCCCGAGGGCCATGACGCGTCGTCAAACGACCGTTACCCGGTCGTTTACATGCACGATGGGCAGACTATGTTTGACAGCGCCAACTCGCCTTATGCCGGCACGGACTGGTTATGGAACGTGGACAAGACGATGGCACGCCTCATTCAGGAAGAACGGATCAGACCGTCGATTGTCGTTTCGGTGTGGAATCTGCCAAGGCAACAGCGAAGAGCCGAATATATGCCGCAAAAACCGATAACCGATGACGCGGAACGGCTGATGATCGCCCGGGAATCGGATCTGCCGGGGGAAGAGATCACGTCGGACAATTATCTCAAGTTTCTGGTTGAGGAACTCAAGCCGTTCATCGACAAGACCTATCGCACCCGATCGGACAAAGAGAACACCTTCATCATGGGATCGAGCATGGGCGGGATGATTTCAGCCTACGCTATCGCCGAATATCCGGACGTCTTTGGCGGTGCAGCCTGCCTGTCGACACATTGGAACCGAGGTGGCGACGGGGCGGTTATTGACTGGTACAAGCGCCACTGGCCGGAGGCCGGGTCACACCGCGTCTATTTTGACTACGGGACCGAGACCCTGGACGCCGATTATGAGCCCCACCAGCAGCAGATGGACGCGATCATGCGTGCCCGCGGCTATCGCGATGGCGAGGACTGGATAACGCGAAAGTTCGAGGGTGCCGATCATTCACCGAGGGCCTGGCGCGAGCGACTGCATATTCCTCTGACGTTTCTGCTGGGAAACGACTGATAGTAGTAGCGGCCTATGTGCCCTCGGGGTAATCCTGCCGCGATAAGTCCAGAATCGCGGGTGGAAGATCGCGGCAAGATGCCGCTCCTACGAACGATTAATCCAGCCTCACGATACGAGTACCGACGTTGCCGCCGCCGAGCAGGTCGACGAACGCAGCCGGTGCCGCCTCCAGTCCCCGAACCTCATCCGTCAGGCTCTTCAGGTCGCCGCTAGCGAGCCATCCGTGCAACTCGTCCCGGGCCTCGCTGTATCGATCGGCATAATCAAACACCAGGAATCCCCGCATGTTAATGCGCTTGTTGATCAGCAAGCCGGGAATCCCCTTGGGCCCGGGCTCCGGCTTGTCAGTGTCGTACTGCGAAACAACGCCGCAGCAGGCGATGCGTCCACCGACATTCATGCGGAACAACGCAGAACCCAGGATCATGCCGCCGGTGTTGTCGAAATACACGTCGACGCCATCCAGTGTGGCATCCTTTAGCGTCTGACGAAAGTTGTCGTCTTTGTAATTGACTGCAGCATCAAAACCGAGGTCGGAAACCAAAAACGCGGCCTTGTCATCGCTACCGCACACGCCGACGACGCGAGCGCCCTTGATCTTTGCTATCTGACCCACGATGTGGCCCACAGACCCGGCCGCAGCGGATACCAAAACCGTCTCGCCCGAGCGAGGCTGGCCGACGTCGAGGAGCCCGAAGTACGCGGTAATACCGCTGACACCGAGCGGCCCGAGGTACAGTATCGGGTCATGCGACTCGGGAATGAGCTCGGTGTCGCTGCCCTTGTGCACAGAGTATTGCTGCCAGCCCGTGGGTGCCTTGACTCGGCTGCCAACCGGCACATCGGCACAGTTGCTGTCGATCACCTCGCCGACGCCGCTGCCGTTCATCACCCTGCCGGCTTGCGGTGCGCCCGCATAGCTCGCACTGCCTTGTAATCCAGCTCGTGTCCCCGCCGTGATCGAGAATGCGACGGTCTTCACCAGTACCTCATCGTCTCCCGCTTCCGGCATGGGCGCCGATGCGAGACGATAGTTATCCGCCGCCAGCTTGCCCTGGGGTAAGGAATCGATCAGAACTTGTTGATTTTTAATCATATTCACACTCGCAATTACGTAGGAGCGGCATCTTGCCGCGACAGATTTTCGCGGCTAGAAGCCGCTCCTACGATTAGTCGACGATAGCCTGATAGGTGAAGTGCTCCAGCATCATGCTGTACGGCATGCGTCCGTAGGACTTGTCATCATCCAATCCATTGACCATGAACACTCCGACCAGGTTTTCTTTTGGATCGATCCAGAAGGTGGTGCCGTAAGCGCCGCCCCAGTAGTAGGAACCCTCCGAACCCAATTCGCCTCGGTCTCCCGGTTTGCCCTTTACGCCAAACGTCAGGCCGAACTGAAATTCACCAACCCCTTTCTTGCCAGTGCTCTTTTCTGCGACATCATTCATGTGATTCGCACGCATCAATTCAACCGACTTTCGGCCGAGGATGCGTGCGCCATCCAGTTCCCCATTGTTCAGCAGCATCTGGCAGAAGCGCAGGTAGTCCATCGTCGTCGATACCAGCCCGGTACCGCCCATCAGGATGACCGGTGGTTGCAGGTAGGTTGCCGCCGATGCGCCTTTCTTGGACTTCTCGTCGCTGGGTTTATCCTCATTCATCGTGACCAGCCGATCGGCATGTGCTTGCGGCACCCAGAATCCAGTGTCTTCCATGCCCAGGGGATCGAAGATCCGTTCCTTGATGAAGACGTCGTACGATTGCCCTGAAACCACCTCGACCAGGCGCGCCAGCACATCCATGGACAAGCCGTACTCGAATTGAGTGCCCGGCTGTGTCCGCAACGGTTTCGCGGCGAGGCTGTCGATTAACTGCTCCAGGTCATAGCCCGGTTCCCAGATATCAGCCGGGTTGCCGTACATGCCGGCAGTGTGGCGCAGCAAGTCGCGAATGGTTATCGGACGATTGGCGGGCACTGTTTCGGTCTCGGCCGACACCTTGCTCTTCTCGGAGTACGACGCGATCACTTGCGCCTGTTCTTCTTCTGACAGCGTGTCCCAGTTTTCCTTGAGCCACTCTTCGTCATACTCCTTCGCGGCTCCTTTACCGCCTTTACCATCAGCAACCACGACACGGGCATTCTTGAAGGAAGGGATGTAGTTCGAGATCGGATCGTTCAGCGTGAAATGTCCCTCTTCGTAGAGAATCATCACAGCGACGCCGGTGATGGCTTTGGTCATGGACGCGATGCGGAAGATC
>Ga0224508_10001330_pt1 | contig 22269 bp, 19 predicted proteins | sample SF_Jan12_sed_USG_4_FD_170157 | JGI IMG/M metagenome (GOLD analysis project Ga0224508, IMG submission 170157) | Sediment microbial communities from San Francisco Bay, California, United States - SF_Jan12_sed_USGS_21 | ecosystem: Environmental > Aquatic > Marine > Sediment | place: USA... | reverse complement strand
GAGTTTCGGAAGTACAGGTCTCGCCGAAGAAGCTCCTGCAGGGCGTCGATTTCGATGCGGCGCTCAAGAAACTGGGCGTGGTCGACATGGACGACTATCACGCCGCGGTCGGTTATGGGCGTTTGACGGCGCACGCGTTGATCCAGCAACTCGTCCCCGATGCCGTCCTTGCCGAGAAGCCCGAAGGGGTCGTTCGCCGTGTCGTCCAGAAGGCCCTGGGGACGGGAGATCGCGGCGTTCAGGTTCGCGGGCTGGACGATATGATGATCCACCTGGCCCACTGCTGTAACCCGGTCCGGGGGGAGAAGATCGTCGGCTATATCACCCGAGGCAAGGGAGTCTCGGTTCATTCGCTGACCTGTCCCAACGTCAAGAGTCTGATGTACGACTCCGAAAGACGGATCTCGGTTGAGTGGAAGAGTGGCGGGGAGACGTCCCTGTTCGATATCGAACTGAAACTGGATGTCGAAGATCGGCAAGGGCTGCTGGCGAAGATCGTCGCGGTGGTCTCGGACATGAAGACCAACATCAAGAACGTCGATGCCGACACGTTCGATACCAGCGATGCAGAGATCACGATGGTCGTGGCGGTCTCCGACCGCAAGCATATGGAGCGGGTGATGAAGGGGATTCGCAAGATCAAGGGTGTCCGGGACGTGGGCCGCGTCATCAGTCGCCCGAGCATGGAGGAGGGATCATGAGCCGAACGGTGATCAAGACGGACCGGGCCCCAGGGGCCGTCGGTCCTTACTCTCAGGCAATCCTCGCCGATGGCTGGCTATGGTGCTCCGGTCAGATCCCGCTGGACCCGGCCACCGGCCAGATGGTGGACGGAGAGATCGGCGAGCAGACCCGCCAGGTCCTCCTGAACCTCAAGGGGCTCCTGGAGGCCGGAGGCGCCGGACTGGACGACGTGGTCAAGGTGAACGTCTATCTGGTCGATATGGATGATTTCGACGCCGTCAATCGCGTCTACGGGGAGTTCTTCAAGGAAGACCCGCCGGCACGGGCGTGTGTCGACGTCTGCCGCCTCCCGAAAGGGGCCCGTGTCGAGATGGATGCGGTGGCGCGGATTGGCGCGGTCCGGGTCGGCGACGAGGCGAGCTAACTGACCGCTTTGACGACTTTTCCGTTCCGCAGGCAGCGCGTGCAGACCTTGATCCGCTTGGTCCCACCCTTGGGCAGGCGGATCCGAACCCGCTGAAGATTCGGCAGCCAGGTGCGGTTCGTCACGTTGTGAGCGTGAGAGATGCTGTGACCGAAGACGGTCCCCTTGGAGCAGATTTCACAGACTCTAGCCATGGCGGCACCCTGAATCAGCCCATTCGGGCCATCTAATTCCGGAAAGCGGGCATCGTAGAGGACGGCGTAAATGCTGTCAAGATGGGGGAAACCTGCTTATGGGTTGTGGTCCAAAAACACATATTTGAATTTTTGATTCGGAATGGTTGCCTTCCTGCAATATGCATTTATATTCCTCAGCGTAGGATCCGGATAATCTAGAGAATCCGGAAATGCAACAATGGGGTTGCCGGATTGCCGAGGACGTGATCGTGTTCGACGCCAAACGATCAAAACGCAGAGGTGAATTCCTCAGCGTGAACTTTGGGTACTCCGGTCAGGAGTCAGGGTTATTTTTCCTTGACTTCTGTCGTTTCAATGACTTAGCGTGGCCGCGGCGGCGTCCTGGGGCCCCTTCGTCCGGCTTTCTGCAAGGGCCCAAGAGGTAAATTACTATGTTCGGACGGAGCCGTGGTCTAATCGGCCTCGACATCGGGGACAGTTCGGTAAAGGTCGTCGAGCTGAAAGAGGTAGGCAAAGGACGGGGGCATCAGCTCGCTCGTCTGGCCTGGGAGCCTCTCTCATCGGAAGCCATCGTCGATGGCCAGATCATGGACTCGCAGCTCGTCACGGAGACCGTCCAACGGCTTCTCCAGCGCTGTCGAGTCAAACCCTCCACGTCGGTCGCGACCGCCCTCAGCGGTCACCACGTGATCGTCAAACGGATCAGCCTGCCCGTGATGAACGAGCAGGAGCTGGCCGAGTCGATCCATTGGGAGGCCGAGCAGTACATCCCGTTCGATATCGAGGATGTGAATCTGGACTACCAGATTCTCGAGGGTTCGAGCCTCTCCGGCGAGGGGAACATGGATGTCCTGCTGGCCGCGGCAAAGAAGGACAAGATCAACGACTACATCGGTGTGATCTCCGATGCCGGCTACAAGGTCGATACCGTCGACATTGCAGCCTTCGCCATGCAGAACGCGTTTGAAGTCAACTACGACTTCGAGCCGGATCAGGTACTGGCGTTGGTGGACATCGGATCCGCCGTCTCCTCGATCTCCGTCCTGCACCGTGGTACATCGGTCTACTGGCGCGACATCAATATCGGTGGCAATCACTATACCGACGCGATTCAGAAAGAGTTGAACCTCTCCGCCGATCAGGCCGAACAGCTCAAGCGCGGCGAGGAGATCGACGGGATCCCGTACGAGCGTGTGCTGCCGATCATGTCTGCGGTGGGCGAGGATATCGGCACGGAGATCCAGAAGACGCTGGACTTCTTCAAGCAGATCTCCGCCACGGACCAACCGCTCGATCGTATGTATCTGACCGGTGGAACGGCCCAGGTCGTCCACCTGAAAGAGTCCCTCAGCGAGCGACTCAATACACAGGCTGAACTCCTCAACCCGTTCCGGCGCATTCCTTCGGCCGGAAAGGACGCCAGCGCAGAGTTGGTGAACGACATGATGCCGACGGCCTCGGTGGCGGTCGGTCTTGCGCTGCGCAAGGCGGGGGAGTAAGTCGATGATCAAGATTAATCTGGCATCGGAGACACGACAGGCAAAGCCGCGGGCAGCCTCCCAGGCCAACATGGGGCTCGAGGGTGGTGTCGGCGGACCCAAGAACTTCTTACTGATCGGCGTTCTGGCACTCGGCATTCTCGTGGCCGGCGGCTGGTACTGGACGCTCAGTGGCAGCATCAAAGACCTTGAGCACAAGAACGAAGAGGCTCAGGTAGAGCTCGACCGTCTGGCGGAGATCCGCAAGAAGGGCGACGAATACAAGAGGAAGAAACAGCTTCTCGAGCATCAGATCCAACTGATCACCGAGTTGAAGAAGCAGCAGACCGTTCCGGTTCATATCCTCGACCAGGTGTCGAAGAACCTGCCGGAGTTCCTCTGGTTGGAATCGATGTCCGCGTCGAAGAATCAGATCAACATCACCGGAAAGGCGACGACCTTCAATTCGGTCTCGACTTTCTACTCGAACCTGAGCAATTCCGGGTTCTTCCGCGAGGTCAAGCTCGGTCGAACCTTTGAAACGGCGACCGATGTCAACTTCAGCCTGACCTGCGCGTTTGCAAGAGACGAACCGGCTGAGCCGAGCGAGGAGGACACCGATGCTTGATCGATTGCCTTTCTACGGACAGGTACTCGTCTTCGTCGGCTTTGCCGTCGCGATTGTCGGAGGTGTGTACTACGCACAACTTGGCGATATGCGAGGCGAGATCGCGAAGCTCGAAGAGGAACTTGCCGTCAAGAACCAAGAAATCAGTGAGGGGCTGGCGATCGAACAGCGGCTCCCCGAGTTCGAACGGGAGATCGCGCAACTCGAGATGAAACTCGGTGATGTGCAGCAGATCCTGCCCACCGGTCGTGAGACCGGAACCCTGTTGGCGTGGGTCAAGAATCTCGGCGACCAGTCAAATCTGGATCTGAAGTCGTTCGATCCCGGTGTCTTGCGTCCCGTGGAGTTCTACCAGGAGTTCCCGATCGAGATGCAGGTCATCGCCCGCTACCACGATCTGGGTCTGTTCCTGGATCGCGTCAGCAAGTACTCGCGAATCATCAACGTCGATAATCTGAGAATCAACGCATCTCGTGGCCAGCCCGGCAAGACGATCCAGGCATCGTTTACGGCCACGACTTTCGTGTACGACGGACAGCGTCCCGTGGAGGAATCGGAATGAGCCGCAGCCAAACAAGCTGGTTCCTGGCGGTGATGGCCCTCGCTCTGGTTGTTGCGTTCTCGGCACCTGCGTTCCCGCAGGAGCCCGCGAACGAAGCGGCCGCGACCAAGGAATCCGCCGTCGAGACCATCCTGAAAGAACAAGAACAGGCGCTTACCGGTGCCCGATTCTCCTACAACCCCGGCGCGCGTCGCGATCCGTTCGTGGACATCGCATCCGGTGACGTTGACCTGGAAGATCGAGCCCAACGTCAAGGTGCGGCCGGCATGTTGATTACGGAGATGGACCTTGTCGGCATCGCGAAGGACCGCGTCAACGGCGACGTTGCGTTGTTTGTCGGATCCGACAGCAAGGGCTATTTCATGCGTGTCGGTGACGGATTCTACGATGGCCGGATCATCGGCGTCGATTCCGAAGCCGGCATCGTGACCTTCCGTCAGAAGGTCAATGATCCGCGTCGGATCAAACCCTATCGAGATATTGAGAAACGTTTAGAGCCGCTGGATAACGAGGGGAGCGGAAATGAATAACTTGTGGAAGCGGACGCTTCTGATCGGCTGCGTTGCAGTCGGGTTGCTACTGGCACCCGTCTTCGCCGCAGAGGGTCAGGTCCGCAATCTACTGTCGGTAAGTGTGGCAACCGATCAGGCTGGGCAACCCATCGTGGAGTTGCTTGCCAACGGGCCACTGGAATTCGAGACCTTGGTGCTCGATGGACCCGATCGACTGGTGATCGATCTGAACGGCACGATCAGCCGTCTGGACGATTATCGATTCCCGGTGGATCTCGCCGGCGTCGTTCAGGTGCGAGCATCGCAACATCTGGTAGAACCGGTGCCGGTCACGCGCGTCGTGTTCGATCTCATGGAGCCGTTGGCGTACCACATCTCGGAGTTGGATGACCGTCTGGTCCTCAGCTTCGGCGATGAGACCGCCAACTGGCCGGCTGTCGTCTCGACGACAACCGAGATCGAGGCCGTTCAGCGACCGATCGACCTGCATGACGAGGTTGTGACCGAGAAGCCGGAAGCGATCGAGCCCGAAGTGATCGAGCCCGAAGTGATCGAGCCCGAAGTGATCGCCGAAGAGACCGAGCGCTCGATGGCGGCCGACGAGATCGATCGCCTGATCGGCGAGAGTCCGTCGCTGGCCGCGCCGGCGCCCAGCCCGGAAGCTCAGTCGGGGGTGAGTGGGAACTTCGAGTCCCGCCGGATCGGGAGCGGTTCCGCAAACTACACCGGTAAGCGGATCTCGCTGAACCTGGTGGATGCGGATATCAAGGAAGTCTTCCGTCTGTTCCACGAGATCTCCGGATTGAACTTCGTGCTGGACCCGGGCGTCTCCGGTCGTGTCACGATCGTTCTTGATCAGGTGCCGTGGGATCAGGCTCTCGATCTCATCCTGAAGAACAACGGTCTGGACAAGGTCCTGGAGAACAACGTCCTCCGGATCGCAAGCACACAGAAGCTTGCCCAGGAAGCCGCGTCTCGACAGCAGTTGAAGGAAGCCGAAGAACTGGAAGTCGAGCCGGTGACCATGACCCGGACGCTTTCCTACGCCAAGGCGGCCGAAGTCGAGTTGGTCATCCGTAACGGTGGCGTGCTCTCGCCCCGTGGTCGTGTGATCGTCGACGAGCGAACCAACACGCTGATCATCAGCGACATCCCGAAACGAGTCGAGCCGCTGGATCAGCTGATCAGCACCCTCGACACGCAGACTCCGCAGGTCGTTATCGAAGCTCGCATCGTCGAGACCTCTCGCAGTTACACCAAGAGTCTTGGCGTGACCTGGGGCCTCAACGCGATCGCCGATGCCTCCCGCGGCACGTCGACGGGTCTGTCGTTCCCCCATAACGCTTCCGTCGGTTACGGCCTGAACCTGCCGGGCGACAGCTCGAGCACGCTCGGGTTCTCTCTCGGCAACGTCGTCGACTCGTTCACTCTGGATCTCGAGCTAAATGCTCTGGAGACGGAAGGTAAGAGTCGGACGCTGTCGGCGCCGAAGATCGCGACCCAGAACAACGAGCGTGCTGAGATCGAACAGGGTGTTCGAATCCCGATCGTCAACACGACCGCCACCGAGATCAACGTCGAGTTCGTGTCGGCGTCACTGCGACTGATTGTGACTCCACAGATCACCGCCGAGGGAACCGTCATCCTCGATGTCGTCGTCGAGAACAACTCGCCGGACTTCGTGCAGACGGCCGGTGAGATACCTTCGATCCGTACCCAGCGGGCACAGACGAAGCTGTTGATCAAGGACGGCGGAACATCGGTGATCGGCGGCATCTTCACGCACAGTGAAGGCGCCAACGAACTTGGCGTTCCGTGGTTCCGGAAGATCCCGCTCTTCGGCTGGTTGTTCCGTAGTCAGAACGTCAACAAGGAAGACCGCGAACTGCTGATCTTCCTCACCCCCAAGATCGTCAAGTTCAGCTAACGGAGAGTTTGAAAATGCAATCTAATCTTAATAAATGGATGCTGCTCCTGTTGGCAACCGTGCTGATCGGTGCGGTGTCGTGTACCAGCGATTCCTTGGACGACGGCGACAGTGCCGATGTCGTGCTGGAGATCTCGGTCTTCGATGCACCGGCGGTCTCGGCATCGCTCGATCAGATGACGTTGGTCTGTACGTTCACGATCAACGATTGGCAGGTCTCCTTCGAGAATCTGCCCAAGAACGGTTCGGCCGATGACAGCTCACCGTTCAACGACATCGTCGTCCAGGATGTGGCGATCACCTACAACTGGATCGATCCCGCCAACGCGACGCCCTCGCGGACGTTCGGCCTTGGTGGTGTCGCGGTTCCGGTAGGCGAGCAGATCCAGGCGACCTTCACGCCGATCGCCTTCGATGACCTGACGCTTGCGATCTCCGGATCGACGGCGAACCTGCAGATGGTGTTCCGGGCCGTCACGGTCGAGGGCACGCAGATGTTCATCGGGGTGACCAAGCAACTCAACATCGAGGGCTGTATCTAGTCCACGAATTCGAACCCAACAGTTTAGACGGCCCCGTCGAGTACAATCGGCGGGGCCGTTTTCTTTTCTGGACACCTGAATGACGAAGATCGTTGAATCCGATGATCCGGGTCCGCTGACGCGAACCCACCTTCGTCTACGCCTGGCGCAGGGAGACCACTCCCACGTACGCCGCCTCCTGGCGGCGATCCCGGACTCGGAGATGACCGTGGACGAGCGTCAGTCGATCGAGAGGCGCCTGGCGGGAGATCGGCACGCGGGCCGGCTCGAGCCCACGGACCGACTGCCCGATCCCGCTCAGGCGGCCCGCGCCACGGACCTTAGTGAGACCTTCCGAAAGACGCTGGGGGCTTCCGGGGGCAGACGTCAGAAGATCGACCGACTTCGAGGCTGGCTTCAGAGATTGACCGTCGATTGACGTGCGGCTTGTGGCGCCGGGAAAGCGGATGCTACTCTTGCGTCGCCAAACCGGACCCGATGAGTGCGACGGAGGAATTGGGTGGAACCGAAGGATATCCGCGACCTGATCGATCTGATCTCGCATAGCAATTTCAGCACCTTCGAGCTCGAACACGAGGGTGTCAAGATCAAGCTGGTCAAGGAGACCCACGGCCCGCCCACGGTCGTCACCTCGATGTCGTCGGCCGAGATCGCCACGGTGCCCGTCGCGGCTGCGGCAACATCCGCTCCAGGGGTCGCCGCGTCGATCCCGGAGGCCGCTCCGGTGACGCCGGCCCCCGAGGCCGGCCTGATCGACGTGCAGTCTCCCATCGTCGGGACCTTCTATCGCTCATCCAGCCCGGATGCTGCCGCCTTCGTCGATATCGGCGGGCGGGTCTCGCGGGGGCAGGTCATCTGTATCGTCGAGGCGATGAAGGTGATGAACGAGATCGAGTCCGAACACGACGGAGAGGTCGTGGAGGTCGTCGTCGCCAACGGACAACCCGTCGAGTTCGGGGAGGTTCTGTTGCGCCTCCGACCCATGTCCTAGGTCGACGGGGGAAGTCGTGTTCCGCAAGATCCTCATCGCCAATCGAGGCGAGATAGCCCTCAGGATCGTCTGGGCCTGCAAGGAATTGGGGATCAAGACGGTCGCGGTCTATTCGACGGCGGATGCGGACTCTCTCCACGTCAAGTTCGCGGACGAGGAGGTCTGTATCGGCCCGCCGCGGAACGCGGAATCCTACCTCAACGTCTCGGCGATCATCTCCGCCGCGGAGATTACCGACGCGGACGCGGTGCACCCCGGCTACGGCTTCCTCGCCGAGTCCGCGCATTTCGCAGAGGTCTGCAAGGAGGTCGGACTGACCTTCATCGGTCCCGAGCCGGACGTGATCCGTCGGATGGGTGACAAGGCCGAGGCTCGCAAGACGATGATGACCGCCGGCGTCCCGACGGTCCCCGGCAGCGAGGGGATCATCGAGAACATCGACGAGGCCCGAGAGATCGTCGAGCAGATTGGCTGTCCGGTCCTCATCAAGGCCAAGGCCGGAGGGGGCGGTCGCGGGATGCGAATCGTCACCGAGGTCGAGGAACTCGAGCGTCAGTTCGACGCCGCCAGCAATGAGGCCGGCGCGTCGTTCGGCGATCCGGCCTGTTATATCGAGAAGTTCGTCCACCGACCGCGTCACATCGAGTTTCAGATCATGGGCGATGCCCACGGCAACGTCGTCCATCTGTTCGAGCGGGAGTGTTCGATCCAGCGTCGACATCAGAAGCTTCTGGAAGAATGTCCTTCGACCGCCCTCAGCGGGGAACTGCGGCAGAGGATGTCCGAGGCCGCCGTGCGCGCCGCCAAATCGGTCGACTACACCAACGCGGGGACGGTGGAGTTCCTGCTGGATGCCTCCGGCGAGTTCTATTTCATCGAGATGAACACGCGAATCCAGGTCGAGCATCCTGTAACCGAGATGGTCACCGGGATCGATCTGATCAAGGAGCAGATCCGTGTCGCGGCGGGGGAGCCGCTCTCCTTTACCCAGGAAGATGTCCGTCGCAACGGTCACGCCATCGAGTGCCGGGTCAACGCCGAACATCCCGTGACCTTCCGGCCGAGCCCCGGGACGATCACCACCTTCCACCCGCCGGGCGGCCCGGGGATTCGGCTGGACACGGCCTGCTACGCCGAGGCGGTCGTCCCGCCGTTCTACGACTCGATGATCGCCAAGGTCGTCGCCAGGGGTAACACGCGGGGCGAGGCGATCCTGAGGATGCGGCGGGCTCTGGAGTCGTTCGTGGTCGAGGGGATCGAGACCAATATTCCGCTGCAGCAGCGGATCGTGGCCGAAGAGGACTTCGTCCGTGGCCGGCTGGATACCGGGTTCATGGAACGATTCCTGAACGAGTAGGGTCTGGCCCGCTTTTCCGGCGGCGTTGGCCGGGTTTTCGCGATTGTCGGTGACCCAGAGCGGCAATAATTGTCATACCCGCCCAATCCTTGACAATAATTTTCACGGACCCTACATTTTCCACGATTCGCTCGGAACCGAATTGATATATAGATCGGTATGATCATATATTGATTCTGGATCGAGTCTATACGGGGTCTGTGGGTACGGTCTGCCCGAGATAGGGCCAGAGGGAGCCGATGGCGGTCAAACTGGGGGAGATGCTGGTTAAGGCTGGGATGATCAGCCAGAGCCAGCTCGACGAAGCTCTCGAGTCGCAGTCGCAGAACGGCGAGAAGCTTGGCTTCAACCTGATCCGACTGGGCTACGTGAAGGAAGACGACATCACCCAGCTGCTTTCCGAGCAGTACGGCGTGCCGTCCATCAATCTAAGACACTTCGAGATCGACGAGTCGGTGATCAACCTGATCCCCAGCGAAGTCTCCCAGAAATACCTGGTGCTCCCGGTCAACCGGACCGGGGCGACCCTGACCATCGCCATGGCCGACCCGACCAACGTCTTCGCCATGGACGACATCAAGTTCATGACCGGTTACAACGTCGAACCGGTGGTTGCCAGCGAGATCGCGATCCGCGAGTCGATCGAGAAGTACTACGGCTCCCAGCATGCCCTCGAGCTGAAGAAGGTCATGGACGAAATGGCCGAGGCCGAGTCCGAAGCCCTCGAGGTCCTGGAGGAGGAGGAAGAGGTTGATCTGAATCAACTGGAGGCGTCCTCCGAGGAAGCACCGGTTGTCAAACTGGTCAACATCATCCTGACCGACTCGATCAAGAAGAGTGCGTCGGATATCCATATCGAACCTTACGAGAAGGACTTCCGGGTCCGATTCCGCATTGACGGGGTGCTCTACGAGATCATGCACCCGCCGATGAAGCTGCGCGATGCGATCACCAGCCGTATCAAGATCATGGCCAAACTGGACATCTCCGAGAAACGGCTTCCTCAGGACGGCCGCATCAAGATCAAGATGAAGCTGCAGGGCAAGACCAAGGAGATGGACTACCGCGTCTCCGTGCTTCCCACCCTGTTCGGCGAGAAGATGGTGCTCCGGCTTCTGGACAAAGACAATCTGATGCTGGACATGACCGGCCTCGGATTCGAGCAAGAGTCCCTGTCGAAGTTCGAGCGTCAGATCCTGAAGCCTTACGGAATGGTTCTGGTAACAGGGCCGACCGGTTCCGGTAAGACCAACACGCTCTACTCGTCGATGAACCGGGTCAACACGCCGGAAACCAACATCATGACGGCCGAGGATCCGGTCGAGTTCAACCTCCACGGCATCAACCAGGTGCAGATGAAGGAGCAGATCGGCCTCAACTTCGCGGCCGCCCTGCGTTCGTTCCTGCGACAGGATCCCAACATCGTGCTGGTCGGTGAGATTCGAGACTTCGAGACGGCAGAGATCGCCGTCAAGGCCGCACTGACGGGCCATCTCGTGTTGTCGACGTTGCATACCAACGATGCTCCCTCGACGATCAACCGATTGATGAACATGGGTATCGAGCCGTTCCTCGTCGCGACATCCGTCAACCTCATCTGTGCGCAGCGTCTCGTGCGTCGGATCTGCAAGGAGTGCAAGGAGGCGATCCAGATGCCGACCCAGGCACTCATCGACGTCGGGTTCACCGAGGAGCAGGCCCCCCAGATTCGGCTGCACAAGGGTCACGGATGCAGCAGCTGCAACAACACGGGTTATCGAGGACGTGTGGGTCTCTATGAGGTCATGGAAATGTCCGATCAGACCCGTGAGTTGATCCTCTCCGGTGCGTCGGCAATGGAACTGCGTCGTCAGGCCCTCGACGAGGGGATGATTTCGCTGCGGCAGTCCGGTCTGCGAAAGATCCAGGATGGAGCCACCACGGTTGAAGAGGTCGTCCGCGAGACGATTATCTAGGAAACGCTTGACGATGACGACGAATCGACAGATGAACGAAGAAGAGTCCCGGAGGACGGGACCGAATTACGTGCTGACGACCTTGCGACGGGGTCACGGTAGGCGCGGACGAGGCCAGCAATGGGCGTAACCATGCATCAGCTGCTCAAGACTCTTGTGGATCAGGGCGGCACCGACTTACATGTCACGACGAATACGGCTCCACAGATCCGTATCAACGGCAAGATGGTTCAGCTCCAGACACCGCCGATGACGCCTGCCGAGACGAAGAACCTCATCTATAGCGTTCTTACCGATTCGCAGAAACATCGATTCGAGGAGACCTTCGAACTGGACTTCTCGTTCGGGGTGAAGGGTCTGGCGCGGTTTCGTGCCAACATCTTCTTCCAGCGGGGTGCCGTCGCCGGCGCTTTCCGTACGATCCCCTGGGAGCTGAAGACGTTTGACGAACTCGGCCTCCCCTCGGTCGTCTCCGACCTTTGCGAGCGACCCCGCGGCCTGATTCTCGTGACGGGTCCGACCGGTTCCGGTAAGTCGACGACGTTGGCGTCGATGCTGGACAAGGTCAACAGCGAGCGCGCCGAGCATATCGTGACGATCGAGGACCCGATCGAGTATCTCCATCAACACAAGAAGTGCCTGGTCAACCAGCGTGAGTTGCACGCGGATACCAAGTCGTTCCCGGCCGCATTGCGGTCCGTGCTTCGTCAAGATCCCGACATCGTGCTCATCGGTGAGATGCGCGACCTGGAAACGATCGAGTCGGCGCTTCGCATTGCGGAGACGGGCCATTTGACGTTCGGCACGCTCCACACCAACTCGGCATCGCAGACGATCAACCGTATCGTGGACGTTTTCCCGCCCCATCAACAGTCGCAGATTCGTGCGCAGCTGTCGCTGGTCCTGGAGGGTATTCTCTGTCAGGCGTTGCTGCCGACCGCAAACGGTCAGGGTCGTGCGCTCTCGATGGAGATCATGGTTCCGAACGCGGCCATCCGAAACCTCATTCGTGAGGACAAGGTGCATCAGATCTATTCTGCGATGCAGGTGGGTCAGTTGAAATACGGCATGCAGACATTCAATCAGTCGCTGTCGACGTTGGTTATTAAGAGGCAGGTCACCCGGGAGTTGGCGCTATCGATGTCGTCCCACCCCGACGAACTGGAAGAGATGCTCAGCCGCGGTGCTCAGGGCCACCAACAGGGTGGAGTGGCAAACGCACGCGGCAGACGTCCACGGCGCTAAGCGGCGATAGAGGATTAAACGATGCCCAACTACACTTGGAAGGGTCGGACCCGAGGCGGTCGAATTCAAGAAGGCGTTCTCGTCGCGGAGAGCAAGGAGGCGGCGATCGCCAGTCTGCGCAAGCAGCAGATCATCGTCACCGCAGTCTCCGAGCGCGGCAAAGAGTTCGCCCTTCCGAAAATCGGCGGCGGAATCAGCAGCAAGGAAATCGCGATCTTCACCCGACAGTTCTCGGTGATGATCGACGCCGGTCTGCCGCTGGTCCAGTGTCTGGAGATCCTGGGTACACAGCAGGACAATCGCACGTTCCAGAAGATCTTGCTGCAGGTCCGGCAGGACGTCGAATCCGGTTCGACGCTGGCTGACGCTATGCGAAAGCATCCGAAGGCCTTTGACGACCTGTACGCCAACATGGTGGCGGCGGGTGAGGCTGGCGGTATCCTCGACACCATTCTTCAGCGTCTCTCTCAGTACATCGAGAAGATCGTCAAGCTGCGTTCGGCGGTTCGCTCGGCGCTGGTCTACCCGATCGCGGTGATCGTGATCGCGGTTGCAGTTGTCTGGATCATCCTGTGGAAAGTCATTCCGACATTCGCGACCCTGTTCGAGGGGCTCGGGGCGACGCTGCCGTTGCCGACGCGTATCACCATCGGGTTGTCGAATTTCATCGGCAGCTTCTGGTGGGTGATCTTCCTCTCTATCGGTCTCACGATCTTCCTGATCAATCGCTATCACAAGACCCACAAGGGCCGACGGGTTCTCGATCGAATCATGTTGAAACTGCCCGTTCTGGGTAACGTGATGAAGAAGATCGCGGTCGCCCGTTTCTGTCGCACCCTCGGGACGTTGGTCTCGTCGGGTGTGCCGATTCTCGACGGGTTGGAGATTACGGCCAAGACGTCGGGCAACGCGATCGTCGAGGACGCCATCATGGCGACCCGGGCCAGCGTCGAAGAGGGCAAGACGATATCCGAGCCGTTGAAGGCCAGTGAGGTTTTTCCTTCGATGGTCGTTCAGATGGTCGCCGTCGGTGAGCAGACCGGTGCTCTCGAGACCATGCTGTCCAAAATCGCGGACTTCTACGAGGACGAGGTCGACGAGGCGACGGCCAACCTGTTGGCTCTCCTTGAGCCCATCATGATCAGCTTCCTTGGCGTTGTGATCGGTGGCATCGTAATCTCGATGTACCTGCCGATGTTCTCGCTTATCAGCAAGATCGGCTAGTCCGGGACTGAAGGGAAGAGAGTAAGGACGCATCGCGAGGTCATCCAACGGCTCCGTGATGCATTCATTCGGATCGCGGGGGCGTGGTCAGATGAGTCGAGCGGATCGAGAGCGACAATTGCGTTGGTTGATGACGCTGCGTGTCGTGGTCGTGACGACGCTGCTGATCAGTGCGTTCGGCATCGAGTTGGTGCTCCGGCCGGCCGAGTCTCTTCGACCTCTGTTCACGCTGACGGCCGCCGCGTACACGATGGTTCTGTTGTACGCGGTCCTGGCCCGGGTCCTGCCCGGGCTCCGACTGTTCATCCGTGCGCAGCTGATCGGCGATGCCTGCCTGGTGTCGGCGTTTGTCGCCATCACGGGTGGAATCGACTCGCCAATGTCGTTCCTGTATCTCCTGCCGATCACCGCCGCGAGCCTTGCGACCGATCGTCGTTGGGCCATGACGATGGCCGGCGTCTGTTGGTTGATGTACGGCGCGATGGTCGCTTTCCCGCAACAGCTCATGTTGCTATCCGGGATACTGCCGGCATCCGACCCCAGTCGGATGATCAATTTCCTCGTTGCCCATCTGGTGGCGATGGTGGCGTTCGCCTGGCTGTCGGTCCATCTCGCCGAGCGGATTCGTAGCCAGGGCAAGGAGCTCGATCAGCGAGCGGAAGCCGTGGCCCGGCTCAAGGCGCTGAACGAGAACATCATCGGATCGATCAACAGCGGACTCATCACCACCAATCTCTCGGGCAAGATCAATTTCATGAACCGCGGCGGGGCAGAGATCCTCGGTCAGGAGTTCGAAGCGGTCGACGGGCAGCAGGTCGAACAGCTGTTCGGGTTGGAAGCGGACTATCTCGGAGAGGTTCGCCGGCAACTCCTGGCGAACCGTCGGTTCCGTTTCGAGAAATTCTTCACGACCGGCGACGCTCGCCACGAACAGATCTTCCTCGGGATCGCCGCATCCAATCTCCACGATCGGACCGGGGCCCCTCTGGGGTTCATCTTCATCTTCCAGGACCTGACCGAGATCCACGCACTCGAGCAGGAGATGCGTCTCCGAGAGCGGATGGCCGCGCTGGGCGAGATGGCCGCCGGCATGGCGCACGAGCTAAGAAACCCGCTGGCCTCGATCAGTGGGGCGGTTCAATATCTCAAGGGCATTGTCCCGCCGGATCAGGAGACCCTGGACCTGATGGACATCGTGATGCGGGAGTCCCATCGACTGGATCAGGCGATCCGCGACTTTCTGACGTTCGCTCGTCCCGGTGCATTCGCTCCGGAGCATGTCGATCTCGTCCGGGTCATCGAGGATGGTGTCAAACTCCTCAGCAAGAGTCGAGAGTCCGGTCGGAGTCATCGGATCGAGACGGACTACGACGACGAGCGAATGGAATGTGTCGTCGACGCGAACCGTCTCAAGCAGGTGTTCTGGAACCTGGCGAGCAACGGCCTTAAGGCGATGCCCGATGGCGGGGAGCTGCGCATAGGGCTTCATTGGCGTGACGAGCGTTCTCGCATCGAGTTGTCGATCGCCGATCAGGGCGAAGGCATGAACGAAGAGCAAAGAGCCAGTTACTTCCAGCCGTTCAGTGGGTCGTTCCAGGAAGGTACGGGTCTGGGAGCCGCCATCGTCTATCGGCTGGTCGAAGAACATGACGGCAAGATTCATCTGGAGAGTGCACCCGGGCGGGGCACACGGGTACGGATTTCCTTGCCGTCCCGATGCCCGGCTGTAGGACCCGCTGGATCCGAAGAAACGCTTCAGGCCGTGGGAGGGTCAGGTTCGTGAGCAGACTGCTGGTCGTGGAAGATGAGAAGAGCATGCGCGATCTCCTGGCCCTGATGTTGGGTAAGGAGGGCTACAACGTCGATGTCGCAGAATCGGCGACGGCCGCGTGCGAGATGTTCGAAAACTGTAACCCGTGGGACCTGATCATCAGCGACATCTCGATGCCCGGGATGTCCGGTCTTGAGATGCTCGAGGTGGTTCGAGAGCGGTTTCCCCAGACGGCGGTCATCATCATGACCGCGTTCGGCTCCAAGGAGACGGCGATCGAGGCTTTGAACGCCGGCGCGTCGTACTACGTCGAGAAACCGTTCGACCTGGACGAGGTCAAGACGGTCGTCCGGAAGACCCTGGATCTGAAGCGGGTCGTCAACGAGAACGCCGGTCTGAAACTCCAGAACCGCGATCTCAAGGCCGAACTTCATGGTCGCTATACGTTCGACGGCCTCGTCGGGCGCAGCCAGAAGATGAAGTCGATCTTCGAGCTGATCGAGAGAGTCGCGACCACCGGCAGCACCATCATGGTTTCCGGAGAGTCGGGCACCGGCAAGGAGTTGATCGCCCGGGCGATCCACTATAACTCGGGACGTGGCGATCTACCCTTCGTATCGATCAACTGCGGCGCACTTCCCGACGAGCTTCTCGAGAGCGAGTTGTTCGGACATCGAAAGGGCTCTTTCACCGGCGCCGTGAGCAACAAGAAGGGCCTGTTCGAAGTCGCCAACGGTGGGACAATCTTCCTGGACGAGATCGGCGAGACCACGCCCGCCATGCAGATCAAGCTGTTGCGAGTCCTTCAGGAGCGGACGATCCGTCCGGTGGGAGGCACCGAGGAGATCCCGGTCGACGTGCGAGTCGTCACGGCGACCAACCAGGACCTGGAGCAGATGGTCCAGGATCGGCAGTTCCGTGAGGATCTCTTCTACCGCATCAACGTCATCGCGATCCGCATGCCCGCCCTGCGGGAGAAGGCCGAGGACATCCCGTCGCTGGCAGAGCATTTCCTGGAGAAATACCTGGCCCTCGTGGGCAAGACCAACCTGCGGGGGATCTCGCCGCAGGCGCTTGAGCAACTCGAGGCCTACCACTGGCCGGGAAACGTCCGCCAGCTGGAGAACGTGATCGAGCGGGCCGTGGCCCTGGAGACCGCGGACGAGATCCAGGCCGAGAGCCTCCCAGCGGAGGTCCGGGGCTCCGTGGACGCGTCTCCGGCCGACGAAAGCGTGACCCTGCCCCCGAGCGGTCTGGATCTCGAGGTCTACCTCGAGGAGCTGAGACAGCGTTACATGCAGACATCGATGAAGCGGGTCGGCGGTGTCCAGACCCGGGCGGCGGAACTGCTGGGCATGACCTTCCGCTCATTCCGTTATTTCGCCAAGAAATACCGAATCTCGGGCAAGGATGGCGAGGTCGAGGAGCCCGACACCGAGCTGGTCTCCGGGCAAAAGTGACAATGGGTGTCATAATGGGAATCGGCGGAGCGACAGAGGCTGGCAATTTCGCCATCCGGATCGCCTGCGCGAGCCGCGCCGAGCGGAAGCTTGTGAAGGACTAAAGCGAACAAAAAGAAAGACTTACGTTCAGGGATGCAACTCGGACAGGATCTTGGCATCGGCCTTGCTGATATCCGGGGGCAAGCTGAAACTAAGGAGGCCGCAGCAATGAAGTTCCGACAACAGAAAGGTTTTACCCTCATCGAGCTCCTGATCGTGGTTGCGATTATCGGCATCATTGCCGCCATCGCGATTCCGAACCTGCTCAACGCGATCGATCGCGGTAAGCAGAAGCGCACGATGGCGGATCTTCGCTCGCTCGGTACGGCCATTGAGTCGTATTCGATCGACGAGAACAACTATCCGGTCGTCTCCACGATGGCCAACCTCGAGGCTGCCGTTGAGCCGCTGTACATCCGTACCGCGCCGACCACGGACGGCTGGACCAACGGAATCATCGTCGCCAGCATTGCGACGGAGTACACCGTCTGTTCCGGTGGTAAAGACGCTGGTGCGTGCGGCAACGATGCCGCTGGCGCTGTAACCAGCTTCAACGACTCGATCACCTTCGCCAACGGACAGTTCGTCCAGTGGCCGGAGGGAGCGCAGCAGTAAGCGCGTAGCCGAACTGATTCGGATGGAAGGGGCCCCCGACGGGGGCCCCTTTTCTTTTGCCCGCCGGTAGTGTATTCAGGTCATCCCGCATGAGATCACAGCCTCGACTCGACCTACTCCCTCTCGGGCTACTCGGGCTTCTCGCGCTCCTGCCGCCGGAGACCCGAGGCCATGCGGCATGGGCCCACGGACTGCTGGCCCTTCTCTTCGTTGCCATCGTTGTCGCCCGCGGCCTGAAGCCCAGCGGGTCCGCGTTGGCGCTGGTCCTCGTCGCCGCGCTCGGGGTCGGTCCGTGGCGAGCCCTGGCCGTGGCGCCGGGTTCGGTCATCGAACCCTGGGCCCTATGGCTGGTTGCGCTGATCCTGGGAGTCGGGGCGCGGGGGTTACCCGAACAGCTGCGCCGCGGGCCATGGCTCCCGTGGACCCTGGCGGGGCTGGGTGGGACGCTCGGGCTCTACGCCGTCTACCAGCAGGTCTACGGGCTCGATGCGTTGGCGGAGAGGCTGCGACAGGGGATGATGGGGGCCGCGACACAGGACTGGCTGGTGCGGGCCGAGGGCGGACGGGCCTTTGCCGTCTTCTCGACGCCCGCAGCCCTGGGCGGCTACCTGATCCTGACCCTGCCGGTCACGGCCGTCCTGATCCATGGGCAGCGTGGAAGGGGACGAGCCCTGGCCGTCGGCACCTTCGTCCTGCAGATGTTTGGCCTGGCGTCCGCCGTGTCGGCGACGGCCACCGCGGCGCTGCTGGCCGCCATGCTCGTCGCCGGCCTGTCGCTTCGATCGGCTCGGCGTGGTTGGATCGCCGCGGTCTGTGCGTTGTTGATCCTGCTGGCCGGTGTCGCGGCATTTCGAGCGAGCGAGGTCTGGGACTTCGATAACCCCGGGAATCCGTGGGTGCTCCGAGCGCAGAACCTGCGGTTGGCGGCGGAGATGACCGCCGATCACCCCTGGACCGGTGTCGGACCCGGCGGATTCGCCGAGTCCTACCCCCGGTATCGGAAGGTCGGTGACAACGAGACGCGCTACGCCCACAACCTGGTGATGCAGAACGCCGCAGAGTTCGGCGTCCCAATGGGTCTGGGGTTGTCCGGATTCTTTGTCTGGTGCTTCGTCGGACCGTGGTGGCGGCGCGCCGCCGACAGCCCGTTGTGGTGGCGTGGGGTGGCCCTGGGTCTCCTGGCGTTCGCGGTCCACAATCTCGCCGATTTCACGGCCTATCTTCCGTCGATCGTCTTCACGGCGGCGATTCTGCGGGGTTGGATTTCATCGACGGGCCCGGCTGCCGCTCCCGAGACGGGGGTCGGGGCGAGGCTGCTTCTCGGTACGATCGCCACGATCGCCCTTGTCGTCTTCGTGATGGGTCACAAGTCGGATGCGTTGCAACAGGACCTGCGCTGGACCGCGGACCCGTCTGCGGCCCAGCGACGCGGGGAACTGGCGAAGCAGGCTCGGCGTTGGGCGCCGTGGTCGGCAAACGGCTACCTCGGTGTGGCACGCGCGCGACTCGAGACGATTGTTCCCGGTCCCGATGCCGCCGGTCAACTTCGACAGGTGCAGGACGATCTGGACAAAGCGGTTTCCGCCAGTCCGGTGCGTCCGTCGACTCGCCGGCTCCGGGCGGAGGTTCGGTTTACCCGCGGAGATCGGCCGGGGGCGCTGGCCGACGCGCTGGAATCGCAACGTCTCTATCCGACCTCCCCGGAATATGCGTCGTTCGTCGACGAGATGGGTTCTCGTCGGATCCACGGAGTCGAACCGTGAGCCGCTGGCCCATCGGCTGGCTTCTGGTGCTTCTGGCAGCGCTCGCCGGAGGAGGCGGAACCGGTGTCCATGCTGGATTCGTCTGGCATACGTTGTTGGTCGGCTGGCTCGCGGTCGTCGTTGTTCGCGGTCGACCGGCAGACCACGAGCCGACGGGCGAGCTGCGATGGATGGTCGTCGCGTTTTCGCTGGCGATCGCGCTTACGATGATTCGGGGATCGTACCTCTACGGTGCGTGGTTAACCGCCGTCGAGTGCGGTGCCTTCTTCGCGGTCTCATGGCTGACCGCGCGTCGCGGCGTGACGATCGTCGAGACGCTCCTACCGTGGCTCCTTGTCGCCGCATCCACCCAGTCGGTATGGATGGTCGTTCAGGCATGGACACGGGAGGACGTGGTTCGACCTGCCGGCACGCTGTTCAACCCCAACCATGCCGGCGCATGGCTGGCGATGATCGTTCTTTTGCAGGCGGCGCGGCTGTTCAGAAACCCGCGGGCGGCCTGGTGGATTCCGTTGCCGCTGATCGGTCTGTTCTGGACCCAGTCCCGCGGGGCGTTCCTCGGCCTGATCGTCGGTCTGGTCCTGCTGGGTATCCTGAATCGCGACCGACTGTCGACACGTTCACGACGCTGGCTCCTGGCGGGACTGGTCGGCTCGGCGATCGTGATCGGTGGGATCGTTCTGGTTCGATTCACTCAGGACGACCCGTTCCGTTTTCATCGACTCCGCATCGGATCGGCGGTCGCCTCACTCATCGCAGACAATCCGTGGACCGGCGTCGGTGTCGGGCAATTTGCCGATGCGGCGGAGTCGGTTCGTTTCGCCGACGGCGTCGGTCTCTACCGCTATGACCGACGATTCTCGACGACGCACTCCGACTGGCTGCGTTTGCCGGTCGAATGGGGGCTTCCCCTCACGCTGTGGGTCGTCGTCGCGATCTATCGGCGTCTTCGACGTCTCCGCCTGACGTCTCCCGACGGCTCGCGAAGTTGGGGGATGGACGGAGCCCTCGCGGCTCTTGCCGCCTGGGTCGTCCAGTCGGGTGTCGACAATCTCAGCATGCGTCCGGCCGTCTTCCTTCTGGCAGCCGTCCTCGTCGGGGTCCTGTTCTCGGGCCCGCGGCGTTCCGGCGGCCCGCGACTCCTCGCTGCCCGACCCCGTCGTCTTGCGGTTCTTGGTCTCTTGCTCCTCGTCTGGGTCGTGGGTGAGCTGGCTCCCTGGTCCTCCTGGCGGGATCGTGAGGCGACCCCGCCTCGTCTCGATCGCGCGGCCCGTCATCATCGGCTGGACCCCGAGATTGCGATGCGTATGGCCGAGCAGCGGCTGTACGCAGCCGGGTCCCCGGATCTCTTGCTGTACGCGGAGGCCCGGGGGGAGTGGGAGCGGGCGATCGACCTTCGCCCCCGTCATGCCGTCTACCATCGCCGAGCCGCTCGACTCGAGGCGCGGATCTGTCTGTCGCTCTTCAGAGACGTGGCCTGCCGTGAGCGAGCGTCCTCCCGTTTCGCCGAGGCTTCGCGGTGGTCGCCCTACGATGCGGGTGTCGCGCTAGAACACGGGCTCTTCCTGCTCGACGCCGGTGATCCTGCAGCCGCCCGACGGCAGGCGGAGACCGCGCGTCGGCTGGAACCGATCGCGGCGCTTCCCCACCTCGTGATCGCCGAGGCCTTGATCCACGAGTCGCTCTTCGGCGATGCCGAGCTGGCTCTGCGCGAGGCACTCCGCCTGGCAGAGCAGTTCGCGACGGACGACCGTCAGACACCCGAAGAGCGGAAGTACGGTCAGGGGCTGAGTGCGCTTCCGGCCGAACGCGTGGCGTCGATCCGCGAGGCTCTGGCTGCGGCGGGAGGACGGTCATGAAGCTCACGCTCTTCACCCGGTCGCTCGAGCGTGGAGGTGCCGAACGGCAACTGGTGACGCTGGCCGCGGAGTTGGCGGCCAGGAATCACGACGTGGAGGTTCTCACGATGTACGACGGTGGCGCGCTCGCGGAGGAGCTCCACCGCTTGTCGATCCCGTGTGTCTCTCTCGGCAAACGGAGTCGCTGGCATCTGCTGGGTCTCTACGCCGGCCTGATCAAACATCTGCGACAACGGTCGCCGGATGCGATCCTCTCGTATCTGGTCGCTCCCAATATTCTGGCGGCGCTCTCGCGACCGTTCGTGCCACGCACACGCCTCGTTCAGGGGCTGCGCGCCTCCAACATGGATTTCAGGTTCTACGGTGGCTTCGAGGAGTGGACGTTCCAACTCGGGAGACGCCTCGCGTCCGCCGCGGATCGCATCATCGTCAACTCCCGGTCGGGGGTGACGTTTCATGCCTCGCAGGGCTTTCCCGTCAATCGTCTGGTGTGCATCCCCAACGGGATTGACGCCGGCCGCTACCGCTTCGATCCCCAGGGTCGCGTCCGCGTTCGTGACGAGTGGGGCATCGATACCGGGACGCCGCTCGTCGGCATCGTCGCACGCCTCGACCCGATGAAAGACCACCTTACGTTTCTCGGAGCCGCAAGTCGTTTGATCGAGACCCATCCGCAGGCGCGTTTCGTGATCGTCGGCGATGGGCCGGCGGACTACGTGGTCCGCCTGAAGGCGTCGCCCGACGCACTTGGGCTTGCGGATCGTGTGCAGTTCGTCGGCTCGCGGGATGACATGGCGTCGGTCTACAGCGCGCTGGATGTGGGAACGCTCTCCTCGCGATTCGGTGAGGGGTTTCCCAACAGCGTCGCAGAGGGACTCGCCTGCGAGCTTCCCACGGTCGTCACCGACGTCGGCGATGCGGCGTGGATCGTGGATCGAGACGACCGTGTCGTGCCGCCCGAATCACCCGCGGCGCTCGCCGAGAGTTGGCGACGGATCCTCATCGCCTCGCAGCCGGATCGGGGGTCAGGGGA
>Ga0224508_10001329_pt1 | contig 22281 bp, 17 predicted proteins | sample SF_Jan12_sed_USG_4_FD_170157 | JGI IMG/M metagenome (GOLD analysis project Ga0224508, IMG submission 170157) | Sediment microbial communities from San Francisco Bay, California, United States - SF_Jan12_sed_USGS_21 | ecosystem: Environmental > Aquatic > Marine > Sediment | place: USA... | reverse complement strand
GCCAACTATTTTCCACGCGCCCCCGAAGAGCAGGTCGAGGGCAGGATCATCTCCGTGATCGATGGCGTGTCCCTGATCGGACAGTACCAGGCCGTCGTCATTAATCGTGGCGCCATGCACGGCCTCGAGACCGGGCACGTACTGGGCGTCTACCGAACGGGCGAAATCGTTCGCGATCGAATGACTGGAAACGGTTTCAGGGCCGAGAAAGTCCGGTTGCCCGACGAGCCGGCAGGCACCATGATGGTGTTTCGTATCTTCGATCGTATGAGCTATGCCCTGGTCATGGAGGCGACGAGAGACATTCGAGTGCTCGACACCGTCCGCAATCCCTAGAGCCTCGATCTGCGAACCCGAATTTGAGTGGCCCGTCCCTAACGGGTGGGGCCACTCGAAAAGGGTTGCACCCACTGACAACCCCGCTCAGCATGGGCGATCATGAGTCTCGACCCATGGCTCACGGTGCTCCAAGCTGCCCCCCCCGGCGCCCATCGTTGGCTCGAGCTGATCGAAACTGAGGGTTCGATCGAGCGGATTCTGGGCCTTTCCCGTCAGGAGATGCTGCAGGCGGGCCTTGGCGAAGGTGATATCGAAAAACTGCGAGCGCCGGATCATGAGCGGCTGCGCCGCTGGCGCGACTGGCTGGACGCGGAGCCGGACCGCAAGCTGGTCACCTTCGGCTCCGCAGGCTATCCCGACCTCTTGAAGGAGCTGCCGGAGGCGCCCCTGGCACTGTGGGCCCAGGGGGCCCGAATGGAGCTCTTGAAAAGCCCCCAGCTCGCGATGGTGGGCAGCCGAACGCCGACGGTCAGTGGTCGCGAGACGGCGGGGCGCTTCGCTCGCTACCTGAGCGACCGCGGCCTGACGATTACCAGCGGGCTGGCAACCGGGATAGATGGTGCGAGCCACGCGGGGGCGCTGGCGGGCTCCGCCGGCACAATCGCGGTACTCGGCTCCGGTCTGGACCAACTCTATCCCCGAACACACGAGGACCTCGCCAGAGCAATCGTCGCCGCTGGCGTCATCGTCTCGGAATATCCCCCCGGGACTCCGGCGCGCGCGCCTCATTTCCCGCAGCGCAACCGGATCATCGCAGGTATGAGTACCGGAACACTGGTGGTGGAAGCGGCACGGCGCAGCGGTTCACTCATCACCGCGCGGCTCGCTGGCGAGTACGGCCGTGAGGTCTTCGCAATACCCGGTTCCATACATAATCCGATGGCAAGGGGATGCCACCGTCTTATTCGTGACGGCGCCAAGTTGGTTGAGGACGCTGCCGACGTGCTGGTGGAACTCGCGCCATTGCTGCAACTCGCATTCGATGCCGAAGAGCCGCGCGTGGAGTCACCAGCCGTTGCGGGCGCTCTGACAGACGAGCCAAGTTACAAAGAGCTGCTGACGGCGCTTGGCTACGACCCCTGCAGCATCACAGTCTTGGCCAGGCGCACTGGATTGACGGCGGCGGAGCTTTCCTCCATGCTCCTGCTCCTGGAAATGGAGGGGCTGGTAGAGGCCATGCCCGGCGGCCGTTATTCTCGCCTGTGAAAGAGGAATCCATGAAAGAAACCGTTCTCGACGTGCTCATGTATCTGTTCGAGTCTTTCGTGGACAGCGAAGACGAGCCCGAACCCGGTCGCAACGAACTCAGGGAAGAGCTCGAGCGGGCCGGATTTCGCGAGCGCGAGATCGATCGGGCGCTCGATTGGCTGGATGGCCTCAACGCGGCGGAACTGGATGCCGAGTCGGTGGGGCCCCGCTCGACGACGATCAGAGTCTACGACCGGATGGAGCAGGAGCGCTTGGACGCGCGGTGTCGAGGGTACCTTCTTCACCTGGAGCAGGTCGGCATCCTGACGCCCGCTCAGCGTGAGCTCGTTATCGACCGCCTGCTGGCCTTGGGCACGGATGACATCGATATCGAGCAGATCAAGTGGGTCGTCATGATGGTCCTGTTCAGTCAGCCCGGCCAGGAACAAGCCTATGCGCGAATGGAGGATCTGGTTTTCGCGGACGACCCGGGCTGGCTCCACTGATATCCATACCCCCCGGTTCGGCCGGCTGAGGCAACCCGTCTGTAGCCGTTGAGTTTCTATGAGCAAGAATCTCGTCATAGTCGAATCCCCCGCCAAGGCTCGAACCATCGAGAAGTATCTCGGCAAGGACTTTCAAGTCCTCGCCTCATACGGTCATGTGCGCGACCTGATTCCGAAGGAAGGCGCCGTCGATCCTGACCACGACTTCGCGATGAAGTATCAGCTCATCGAGAAGAACGAGAAACACCTCGAGAAGATCGCGAAGGCCGTCAAGAAAGCGTCTGCCCTCTATCTTGCGACTGACCCCGACCGCGAAGGCGAGGCGATCTCCTGGCACGTCCAGGATGTCCTCAGAGAAAGGGGGCTTCTCGAGGACACGGAGGTGAGCCGGGTCGTCTTCCACGAGATTACCAAGCGGGCGATCCAGGAGGCCATCGAAAACCCCCGGCAACTCTCCGAGCCCCTGATCAATGCCCAACAGGCGCGCCGCGCGCTGGATTATCTGGTTGGTTTCAACCTCTCGCCCCTGCTGTGGAAGAAAGTCCGACAGGGACTCTCCGCGGGACGGGTCCAGAGCCCCGCGCTTCGTCTCATCGTGGAGCGCGAAGACGAGATCACCGCTTTTAAGCCCAGGGAGTACTGGAGCATCGGCGCCATCGCCGAGCGGGAGAAGGAGCTCGTCAACGCCCGGCTCGCAAAGTATGGCGGCAAGAAGACCGAGCAGTTCTCCTTCACGGATGAGAAGACCGTCCGCCAAGTCGAGAAAACCATCAACGAGACCGCAGACGGCGTACTGACCGTCGGCAAGGTGGAGAAGAAGCAGCGGCGCCGAAATCCGGCCGCGCCGTTCACCACATCCACTTTGCAGCAGGAGGCGTCACGAAAGCTCGGTTTCAGCGCGCAAAAGACGATGATGACGGCCCAACGCCTCTATGAGGGCATAGACGTTGGTGACGGATCGGTCGGCCTCATCACTTACATGCGAACCGACTCGGTGACGTTAGCCGGTGACGCAATCGCCGAGCTTCGATCCCTGATTCAGGACCGTTACGGGGACGAGAGCCTGCCCGATGAGCCACGAGCCTATACGACGAAAGCCCGCAACGCCCAGGAAGCCCACGAAGCCGTCCGCCCCACTTCGGCTGCCCGGATACCGGCTGAGCTCAAGAGCCGGCTGGACTCGGATCAATACCGGCTCTACGAACTGATCTGGAAACGCACCGTTGCGTGCCAGATGAGCCCCGCGGTCTTCGACACCGTCGGGCTCGACCTCATCGCGGGTGAATCCCGTGAAGGGGACATCAGCTTCCGCGCGACGGGTTCGGTGCTGGTCAAACCCGGCTACATGATCATCTACCAGGAGGGCACGGATGATGCGGCCGCGGATGATCAGGACCGGGTGCTCCCGCCGCTGAAGGAAGGCGATCGACTCGCGTTGAAGGAGCTCGTCAGCGAGCAGCATTTCACCGAACCCCCACCGCGATTCTCGGAGGCCACACTGGTCAAGGCACTGGAGGAATACGGCATCGGCCGCCCATCCACGTACGCCTCCATCATATCCACGCTGCGAAATCGCGAATATGTGGAAATGGAGAGCCGGCGGTTCATACCAACCGATGTCGGCAAAGTCGTGAACCGCTTTCTGACGGAGTACTTCGCCCAGTACGTCGACTACGAGTTCACGGCGCGGATGGAGGACTCGCTCGACGCGATTTCCAGAGGAGAGAGTGATTGGGTGCCGCTGTTGAAAGACTTCTGGAAGCCCTTTCATGACCTCATAGAGCACACGGAGACCTCCGTCACCCGGGAGCAGGCCTCTCAGGCCCGCTCATTGGGCGATGACCCAAAGACCGGCCGCCCCATGACCGTGAGGATGGGCCGCTACGGGACGTTCGTTCAGATCGGCACGAAGGATGACGAGGACAAGCCCCTGTTCGCGGGACTTCGACCGGGTCAGAAGATGGATACCATCACCCGCGAGGAGGCGCTGGATCTGTTCAAGTTGCCCAGGGCGCTCGGCGAGACCCCGGACGGTGAGCCGGTATCGGCCAATATCGGGCGGTTCGGGCCGTACGTGCGCTACGGAGATAAATTCGTATCCATCCGCGGCGACGATCCGTTCACGATTGAACTGCCGCGCGCGCTAGAGCTCATCGAAGAGAAAAAGATCCTGGACGCGAATCGTATCATCCAGGATTTCCCCGACGCGGGTATCCAGGTCCTGAACGGTCGCTACGGGCCCTACGTCACCGATGGAAAGAAGAACGCCAAGATCCCTAAGGATCAGGAACCGGCGAAGCTGACGCTCGAGGAATGCCAAGCGATGATCGCTGCAGCACCGGAGCGCAGGGGTCGGCGCGGAGCCAAGAAAGCCGGCGGCAAGAAGAAGACCGCCGCTGCGAAACGGGCGGCTGCGAGCAAGAAGACCCCGACCAAAAAAGGCGCTCGCAAGAAAACCAAGAAAGCCAGGGCGAAGAAGACCCCGCGGAAGAAGAAAACGACCGGGCCGGGCGCAGGCAAACCCGTCGAGGCGCCCGTCGAAGACAGCTAGCCGAGTCACCGTTCAGGCGCCCGCCTGCCCGACCAGAGCCCGACGCGCCAACGACCCCCTCCTGCTACCGCGTGCGTAGTCTTCATGAAACATGCGGGCTAGACTGTGCCTCAAACGCGCAAAGGGCAGGTCACCGTGTCCGTGTCACCCATTCTGCTGGACAGAGCCAGGCGGGTCTTGCTGACCGGAGGTCTGGTCGCCTACCCCACTGAAGCCGTTTACGGCCTGGGCTGCCTGCCGGAACGGCGGGATAGCGTGGAGCGCCTACTCACCGTCAAGCGTCGTTCCTGGCGAAAGGGACTCGCGCTCATCGCTGCGAATCTCGAACAGCTCGAGCCCCTGGTCGTGTTACCCGACGGCGTTCTGCGCGCGGAGATCCTCGCCAGTTGGCCGGGCCCCTATACCTGGGTGCTCGACGCGCGGCAGGGAATCCCCAGGTGGCTGAGCGGTGGTCGCGACACGTTGGCGGTCAGAGTGACGGCCCACCCGCTGGCGCGCGAGCTGTGTGAGCGCACGGACGGGCCGCTCGTGTCCACCAGCGCAAACCGCTCCGGGCGCCCCCCGCTGCGAAACGTCCTGCAGGTGAGGCGGGAGTTTGGCGCCGAGGCGGACTGCATCCTGCCGGGCCCGGTGGGGGGACTCGAGAGGCCGACCACCATCAGGGACGGGCGCACCGGCGCCGTCCTGCGATAGGAGGGGCACTGATTCCGGCCCGGTAGGCGCCACGCTCGTGCTGTGGTAACTTTTGAAGAAACCCGCTTAACTGGCCGAATAAGAAGTAGAAATAGGTGCCCATGAACCGTTGGGTCAAATCATGCATCGTGCGGCTCGGCCTACTGGTCGCCTCGTGGCCATTGCCGGGCGCCACGCTCGAGCACGCGCTCCCCTCCGGGCCCCTGACGCTGACGGGTCCCGCTCGGGCCGTGAAGTCGGGCGGTCACGTCTACGTCGTCAAGCTTCGGGAGGCCGGTGCGCTCAACTACAGGGGCGGCAAGACCGGTTTCGCCGCGACGCGACCCGGGCCCGGCGAGAAGCTTCGGCGTGACGCTGGCAATGTGCAGAGTTACGTTCAGTATCTCGAAGACAGCCACGCGCGCCTGCTGACCGAGGTCGGCGCGGCGGGGGCTAAGCTCTACAGCTATCGCTACGCACTCAACGGGTTCTCCGCGCGGCTGACGCCCGGGCAGGTTTCGGCGCTGCGACGAAGCGGCCTGGTCGACCGGATCTGGCTCGACACCGATCAGTACACCCAGACCAATAACAGCCCGATCTTTCTCGGCCTCGAAGACCCGAGCGGCGGCCTGAGGGCTGACCTCGGGTTCCGTGGCGAGGACATCATCATCGCCGTCATCGATAGCGGGGTGGCCCCCAATCACCCCTCCCTGGCGGATACCGAGGAGCTCATCCCTGAGACCTGCACGACACGATGGGCCGAAGCCTCCTGGCTCGGGGTCTTTCTCTGCAGCGCGGTTAAGCGAAACCCGCCGACGGAGCTTCAGTACGAACCGCTCGAGAGATTCGATGGCGTGTGCCAGACGGGTGAGGGCTTCGAGGCTTCTCACTGCAACAACAAGCTCCTCGGAGCCCGCTACTACCTGGAGGGATTCCTGGCGCGCCACGAGCTGCATCCCAACGAATTCATCTCGCCCAGAGATGCCGAAGGCCACGGCACCCACCTCGCCAGCCTCGCCGCCGGAAACGCTGTCGTCGCCGAACTGTTCGGGACACGGCTGGGGCGAATCAGCGGAATCGCGCCCCGAGCCAGAGTGGCCGTGTACAAGGCCTGCTGGCTGGAACCCGAACGGACCCGCGCGACCTGCGCAACTTCGGATCTGGCCAGGGCCATCGACGACGCCGTCGCCGACGGCGCGGACATCATCAATTACTCAGTGGGCAGCCTCGAGACGGCCCTGGACGCCCCGGACGACCTCGCACTCCTGAACGCACTGGGGGCCGGTGTCTTCAGCTCGGTGGCGGCGGGTAACGACGGGCCGAACCGGGGCACCATCGGCTCACCCAGCGGGGCGCCGTGGGTGTTGACGGTGGCCGCGTCGACCCAGAACGGCGAGCGCTTCGAGGAGGCCGTGGAAATCACTGCGCCGGAAGCGCTGACGCAGTTGATGTCGATGAGAGAAGCGAGCTTCACGCCCCAGCTCCGCGGCCGGGATCCGCTGACCGGCGAGCTCAGGCTCGCGGACGACGAGACCGACTTCCTGGCAGACGGCAGCCCTGGCTCGCCTCGGGATGCGTGTGAGCCACTGCAGAATAGCGAAGCGTTGGCCGGGCGAATCGCCTTGATCGAGCGCGGCGGCTGCGACTTTCAGGTGAAACTGGCTCGCGTCGAAGAGGCCGGCTCGATCGGGGCGGTGGTCTACAACAATGTGGGCGCCCCGATCATCATGAACGGCGACGCCAACAGCGTACAGATACCCTCGGTGATGATTGGCACGGCGGACGGCCAGCTGCTGGTGGATGAGTTGACCGCGGAGACCGTCATCGAGATCGAGCTGACGAAAGGCCGCTTTCTCTCTCTGGCCGATACCGGCAACACGATGGGGGAGTTTTCCTCGCGCGGCCCATCGCTCGGTGAGTCGGATTTCATCAAGCCCGACGTCACGGCGCCGGGCGTGGAGATACTGGGGGCCCACACATCCGAGACCGCAAGTGGTCTCAAAGGCGAGTTATATCAATACCTCAGCGGGACATCGATGGCGACGCCCGAGGTCGCCGGGGTCGCGGCGCTGATAAAGGAAGCCCATCCGGATTGGTCGCCCGCTCGGATCAAGTCGGCCCTTGCCACGACCGCGTATCAAACAGTGGTCAAGGAGGATCGCGTCACCGCGGCCGATCCTTTCGACATGGGCGCGGGCCACATCGACGCCAATCGTGCCATCGATCCAGGCCTGGTCTATGATTCGCAGTTCTTCGATTACGCGGCTTTCCTGTGCGGGCTCGAGGAGCCCGTGTTTCCCGCCGCGGACTGCGCGATCCTCGCCGCGGCCGGGTTCCCCTCCAATCCGCGAGACCTGAACCTGCCGTCCATCGGCATTTCCGAGCTCATCACCGGGGATGTGGTGACGCGTCGCGTCACGAACGTGGGACCGGCAGCGACTTATGCGCTCGAAATCACACCGCCCCTCGGGCTGGATATTCTCGTCCAGCCCCAGAGTCTGAGTTTGAATACCGGAGAGTCAGCCGTGTATTCGATGACGTTCGAGCGCAGCGGTGCACTGCTGGATGAATGGACGTTCGGGCGTCTCGCCTGGTCCGATGGAACACGCGTGGCAGCCAGCCCGATCGCATTACGGCCCGCCACGCTGCGCGCACCCGAAGAGCTCATGCTTGGCGGTTCATCGGGGACCGGCACGTTACCGGTCGCCTTTGGTTTTACGGGCGCCTATACGCCCGATGTGCATGGCCTCAGGGCGCCGCTGGTACTGAGCTGCCTCGACGGGAACGATCCGGTCCCGTGCGTTGTCGAGGATGACCCGACGAATGCGTTCTCGTTCAGGTTTGATAACGGCGTCACCGCCCATTTCGTCGACGTGCCCCCGGAGCAACTCTACGCCCGGTTCGCGCTCTTCGATGAGTTCACCGACGGCAACGACGATCTGGATCTTTATCTGTTCTTCTGCCCGAACGATCAGTGCACGCAGATCGCCGAGAGTGGCAGCTTTACCTCGGAAGAAGAGATCAACCTGACGCTGCCCACCGCGGGACTCTACGCCGTCTTGGTTCACGGCTTCGAGACTGATGCGGTCGCTGGCGGCCCTGGGGCGACCTACACGCTCTTCGGATGGTCCTTCGGGGTCAACGACGACGTCGGCAACCTGAGCATCGCCGGACCGGCGAACGTCACCGACGGGGACCGCCTGGACTTGCCGATCGATTGGTCTCAGCTGGCACCGGGCACCCGATATCTCGGTGCGATCTCCCACAACACGCCAATGGGTCTTTACGGACTCACCATCCTCGAGGTGGACTCGCCGTAGCCACCGCCGCGGGCTTTTGCCGCCGAACTCAACTCGGCGCGCGCCTCGGCTTGCGCCGTGCGGGGCGCTGGCAGGCTGCGTGCCGAAAACAGCTCATGAGATGGTCGTTGACCAGTCCGGTCGCCTGCATGTGAGCGTAAATGATCGTGGAGCCCACGAACTTGAATCCCCGGGTCTTGAGATCTTTGCTGAGCGCGTCCGACTCACGGCTCGTAGCTGGAACCTGGTCCTGGCTTCGCCATCGATTGATGATGGGCGCACCATCGACGAACCCCCACACGTAACGGTCGAAGCTACCGAAGCGCTCCTGCACGGCAAGGAAAGCTCGGGCGTTTCCAATAGTCGCCTCGATCTTCTTACGATTCCTGATGATCCGGGAGTCGTTGACCAGCCGCTCGACGGAGCGACGATTGAGCCGTGCGACCCGTTCAATGTCGAAGTCGCAGAAAGCTCGCCTGTACCCTTCCCGTTTTCTCAGAACGATCGCCCAGCTCAGACCCGCCTGAGCACCCTCCAGTATCAGGAACTCGAAGTGAGTCGGATCATCGTGAACGGGCACACCCCATTCGGTGTCATGGTAGAGCCGGTACTCCTCGTCGAGGACGTCGCCCCACGGACACCGTGTCAGATCGTTTCCGCCCATGGGCCTATCTTGCACACGAATACGCGGACCTCCAGTCCGGGTATTCCCGCTTTGGAACCATTAAAGCCGCGCTGGCGTCGGGCCTTTCTAGATGGACCACTCGACGGCGTCGGTAACGCGTTGATTGATCGGCGCCAGCGATTCCCCGTCCGTGCCCAGCACCGCAACGCTGCCCCCGCCCACCGGCAGGATGACGCCTCGCAATCCTTCCTCGGGCAGTGCCATCGGCAACGGTTCGCTCACCCTCTCGTGGGGCAGCAACAGGAGCATGACGGGCCCCTCCTCGCCCTGCACGACCAGATGGGGAACCCAGCGCTCGCGGACGTAACAGGAGCGTGCGTAGCTGACCAGGCCCAGACGACCGGCATCCACGGCCGCGTTCCCCGAGGTCACCTCCTGCAGGGACGCAAGCGAAACGCGCTCGTCGGTGGTCACCCACGAGCCCGGCTCCTCATGCCAGTGCTCGAGAATCTCCGCTACGAGCAGCTCTGAATCCGCTCCCGGCCCGCGGTCGAGACCGAACCACAGGGCCAGCCCCGCGACCACGACCGCCGCGAGGCCCGCCCAGCGCGAGCCGGCAAGCCGAAAACCCTCCGGTTTCTGCTCGTTCCGGGCCTTCAGCGCAGCCACGTCGAACCGCAACGCCTCCTGGATCAACGACTCAGCGCTCGTTACCCGCTCACCGAAAGCAGCACACGCTGGGCAGCTCTCGGCGTGCGCAACGCACTCCGGGTCCAGATGGGCCGGATCTTGAGAGATGCGTTCTCTAAAAATTTCACAGTTCATAATCATCTACGGCGCTACGACCCCCAGGCCCGGCCGAACCTGCTCGATGAGCTTCTTCCGTGCCCGGTGCAGCCGAGTCAATACCGCCCCTTGCTTCATGTCCATCGCCTCGGCGATCTCCTCCGTACTCAATCCCAGCAGAACCTGGAGCACCAGGGGCTCGCGATAATCCTGCTCGAGCCTGAAGATAGCCTGGCGCATATCATCCACATCCGTGTCGTGACCGGTAGCGATCAGTGCCGCTTCTGCGAGATTCAGCTCGTCGATGTCCCGCGTCTCCAGGCGCTTGCGCTCATAGACCCTGGCGTGCTCCCGGCGAGTGATGGTCAATAGCCAGGTCTTCACCGAGGCCTCTTCCTTCAGGCTATCCAATGAGCGGAAAGCCCGCAGCATAGCTTCCTGAACGACGTCTTCGGCCAGATCAGGATCCCTGCTCAACCAGAACGAATACCGGTACAGATCGTCCCGCCAGGGGGCAACCAGGCGTTCGAATCTGATCCTGCGCGTATCGCTCGCGTTGGAGTCAGGCATGGGAGTGGACCGGGAGTTGACGGCATTTATTACGATTCGAGGTTGGAAAGGTACAGTAAACGGGGGAAAATCCAAGTATTCCCCTAGCTTGCGTGGCGGCACATGGAAAATACACAGACGCCGACCGACAGGTATGCCGTCATTGGGTACCCGGTCGAGCACAGTCGTTCCCCGATGATTCACCAGGTGTTCGCGCGCCAGACCGGGGAGAACCTCTCCTATGAGCTGCTCCCGGCGACACCTGAAGACTTCGAGACGGCGGTCAGAGGCTTCGCGGCGGCGGGGGGCAAGGGGCTCAATGTCACGGTTCCTCACAAAGAAGCCGCCTTCGAGATAGCGAAAGAGCTCGGGCCGGAAGCACAGAGGGCTCGCGCCGTTAACACACTGTCGCTCCGTTCGCCGGCCCGGATACGCGGTGACAACACGGACGGGGTCGGCTTCCTCCGCGACCTGACTCAGAACAATGAAGTGAGCCTGGAGCGCAAGCGCGTGCTCGTCCTGGGGGCCGGGGGGGCCACGCGGGGCATACTGGCGCCGCTGCTGGATGCGGATCTCACCGAGCTCGTCCTGGCGAACCGCACCGTCGAGAGGGCGAGCGGTCTGGTTGAACTGTTCGATGCGGCGGAAAGACTTTCAGTCTGCTCCTTCGACGAGCTCGGCGACCACAAGCCTTTCGACATCGTTGTCAACGCCACCTCCGCAGGGTTAAGGGGAGAGCGGCCGCCATTCCCAGCCAGTTGCCTGGACCCTGGGACCTTCTGCTACGACCTGACTTACAGCCTGAAGCAGACACCCTTCGTTCAATGGGCGCAGGATCACGGTGCGGGCAAGGCCGTGCAGGGATGGGGCATGCTCATCGAGCAGGCGGCGGAGTCCTTCTCCATTTGGCGGGGGATACGACCCGACACCGCCCCACTCATCCGACAGCACGCCAGCCGCTAGATCCGAACCGCACTAACGCATGGTCACGAGCTCCTCGGCACTGGTCGGGTGGATGGCTACCGTGTCGTCGAGCTGGGACTTGGATGCGCCCATCGAGATCGCGACGGCGAAACCCTGGAGCATTTCATCGGCCCCCGCGCCGATGAGATGACACCCCACGACCCGTTCTTGATCACCAGCCGTGATCAGTTTCATTGCGGTCTTGGGCTTGGCCTCCGTCAGAGCGTTGTACATGGGTACGAACTCCGATGTGTAGGTACGCACCGCTTCGCTCCCGTACTCCTGCCGCGCCTGGGCCTCGGACAGCCCAACCGTCCCGACCGGCGGATGAGAGAAGACAACAGTGGGGATATTCGTATAGCTCAGACGTCTCTCATCCTGACCATCGAACACTCGATCGGCAAGCCGCCGTCCCGCGGCGATGGCCACGGGGGTGAGCTGCGCCTGGCCGGTGACATCCCCTACGGCGTAAACGCGTTCCACGCTGGTGTTTTGATAGCCGTCGACGGCGACATAACCATCCTCGTCGGTCTTCACACCGGCGCGGGTCAAGTCCAGCCCCCCCGTGCTGGGCGAGCGGCCAATAGCCCAGATGAGGCAATCGAAACCTTCGAAAGCACGCTCGTCCTCGGTCGTTAGAACCAGCCCCGCCCCGGAGTGAACGCTCTTCGGAACGGCGCCCGTGACCAGTTCGATTCCCGATTCGCGCATGTGCTCCATGAGGTGGCGGCCCAGCATTTCCTCGAAAGCGCGCAATACGAGGTCGTAGCGCAGAAACTGCACGACGTCACTCCCCAGGGCGCTCAAGACGCCTGCGAGCTCTACAGCAATGTACCCGCTGCCGATCACCGCAACGCGTTCAGGGCGTCGATCCAGGGCGAAGAAGCCGTCCGAAGTAATGCCGAGCTCCGCTCCCGGAACCGCGGGAAGCGTCGGGTAGCCACCGGTCGCAATGAGCACATGGGTAGCCCGATGTGTCTCGCCGCCGTCCGTCGCTATTTCCTTCGGACCGACGAAGCGGCCCCGTGAGCGTATCCAATCGATGGACCGCTTTTCCAGGTTGCGCTGATAGATGTCGTTCAGCCGCCCGACATAGGCGTCTCGACCTCTCTTCAGAACCGGCCAATCATGCCCCTGCCGGCTGAGCTTGAAACCGTAGTGAGCCGCATCGTGGAAGGCGTGGGCCAACTGAGCGGCATTCCACATGACCTTCTTCGGCACGCACCCCACATTGACACACGTCCCACCCAGACGAGCGTGCTCGAGCACCGCGACACGCGCCCCGTACTCGGCGGCTCGCTGCGCGGCCGCCAGGCCACCGCTCCCGCCACCCAACACGATGAGATCGTAATCACTCACAAGAGGCCTCCCGACCAACCCGGACGCGGAGCTTACCAGGAAACGCCGCCGTCACCGGGCGTCACCATTCTGACCCGCGGCACCCGGCTCTCGCTGTATGCTAGATTGCGCTCTTTTACCCGAGACGCCACTTGAAGAACCCTCTGCTAGCCACTGAAGGACTGCCTGCGTTCAACTCAATCCGAGCGGAGCACGTGGAGGACGCCGTTAGCCAGGCCCTCACGCAACAAAAGGCAAGACTGAAGCGCACCGAGCACTTGACTTCGAGGACGTTCGAGGCTGCCGAAGAGCTCGAGCGAATCCAGGACGCGATCCATCGCGTGTGGGGCCCCGTCGCCCATCTGAATGCCGTGCTTTCAACGCCGCAACTGCGAGAGGCGTACAACAACTGTCTGCCGCTGATCGCCGAGTTCGGCACCGAGATGGCCCAGAACGAGGCGCTCTACACGCTATTTTCCCATTTGAAGGAAACCATCGACCCGGAGGAGAAGACGAAACTGCAGCTTCTTTCTCATGTACTCAGGGACTTCAGGCTGGCCGGAGTCGCTCTGCCGGCGGAGCCCAGGGCCCGATTCAAGGGCCTCGCGAAGGAACTCGCGCAGCGCCAGGCGAGCTTCGAGCAGAACCTGATGGACGCGACGGACGCCTTTGAGCACCACGAGACGGACGAGACGGCCCTGGCCGGTATCCCTGACACGGTGCTGCAGCGCGCTGGGGCGCTCGCCGAGACACAGGGTCGGACCGGCTGGCTGCTGACGCTCGATCCTCCGACCTACCTGGCGGTCATGTCTCACGCCGAGAGCGAGGATTTGCGGGCCCGTTATTACGAGGCCTGGGTCACGCGTGCATCGGACCAGGGGCCCCAGGCAGGCCGCTGGGATAACCGTCCCCTCATCGAGGAAATCACGAGCCTGCGGCATGAATCCGCCCGATTGCTAGGATTCGACAATTATGCGCAACTCTCCCTGGCAACGAAGATGGCGGGCTCGGCCGAGGAAGTCCTCGCGTTTCTCGAGGATCTGGCGGCGAAGAGCAGGCCCGTTGCCCAGGCCGAGCTCGAGGAGCTCACGGAGTTCGCGGGAAAACCGTTGCGTCCCTGGGATGTACCGTATTTCTCGGAGCGGCTGAAGCAGGCGCGCTTCGGACTGGCCGAAGAGCAGTTGCGGCCTTACTTTCCACTGCCCCGGGTGCTGCAGGGATTATTTGACGTGGTGGAGAGACTCTTCGACCTCAAGATCCGCGCCCGGCAGGGTATTGAAGCCTGGCACCCGGACGTGGCCTACTACGAAGTCTCCGCAGGCGACGGTACACCGGTCGGTGGCGTCTTCACCGACGTCTACGCGCGCCCGAACAAACGTGGTGGAGCCTGGATGGACGAGTGTCTCGTCAGGTGTGAGCTTGAGGGGCTCAGTCAGCAACCGGTTGCCTACCTGGTGTCCAACTTCAATCCGCCAGTTGGCGCGGACCCATCGCTGCTCACCCATGACGAAGTGGTCACGCTGTTTCACGAATTCGGACACACGCTCCACCATCTGCTCACGGAGGTCGACTATCCCTCCCTTGCGGGAATCAACGGAGTGCCCTGGGACGCAGTGGAGCTTCCGAGCCAGTTCCTGGAGAACTATGCCTGGCTGCCCGAGGTACTGCCGTGGATCTCAGGACACTACCGGACCGGCGAGACGCTGCCGGCGGAGAAACTGGAGAGGTTGAGCGCTTCACGAACCTTCCAGGCCGGACTGGCCATGGTTCGACAGATCGAGTTCGCCCTCTTCGATTTCCGAATCCACGCCGAGTACGACCCGGGCGAAGGTTCCCGCGCCGAACAGGTGCTCGCACGTACACGCCAGGAGGTGGCAGTGCTCGAGGTGCCCCCGTTCAATCGTTTCCCGAACACCTTTTCCCACGTCTTCGGCGGCGGCTACGCCGCCGGCTACTACAGCTACAAGTGGGCGGAGGTCCTCGCGGCGGATGCATTCTCTGCGTTCGAAGAGCGGGGCAGCTTCGATCGTGGGACCGCCGAGCGTTTCCGAAGCTGCATCCTCGCGACCGGCGGTAGCCGCGACGCAATGGATGCGTTCAAAGCATTTCGCGGCCGGACGCCGAGCCTGGAGCCCCTGCTGCGCCAGGCGGGTATCCGGCCGGCGGAACGTGCCGGGACGTGAAGGTTGCGACATGGAATGTGAACAGCTTACGGGTGCGGCTCGAGCATGTGCGTGAATGGCTGCAACGGATCGTGCCCGACGTCCTCGGACTCCAGGAAACGAAGTTAACGGACGATAATTTCCCCGCGGCGGAGTTCGGGGACATGGGTTATGAAGTCGTCTTCAGCGGGCAACCGACCTATAACGGTGTCGCCTTGATATCCCGTGAGCCTGCGCAAGACGTAGCGACGGCCCTGGACGGCTTTCCAGACCCCGAGCGGCGCGTTCTGGCTGCCAGCTTTGGTGACGTCAGAATCCTCAACCTGTACGTGCCCAATGGCCGCAGCGTCGACTCCGAGAAATATGAATACAAGCTGGACTGGCTTCGTGCGCTCGACGCTCAGCTGCGGAAGGACTTGAAACACCATAGACGAGTCATCGCCATGGGAGACTTCAATATCGCACCTGAAGACCGTGACGTTCACGATCCAGCTGCATGGGAGGGGAAGGTGCTGTGCAGTCCAAAGGAACGACAGGCTTTGGCGGCAATCTTATCGGCCGGTTTCAAGGACACGTTCAGATTATTCGAACAACAGGAGAAGAGCTTCAGCTGGTGGGATTATCGCGCGGCCGCCTTTCGCCGGAATATGGGCCTGCGAATCGATTTGATACTGGCTTCCGAGCCCATGATTGAGCGCTGTACTGCATGCACCATCGACGTCGAGCCACGAAAACTCGAGCGCCCTTCCGATCACACTCCGGTCCTGGCTGAGTTCCGGGAGGCCTGACATTAAGTCAGATCGGCCCGTTTTCTAAGTTGCCCCGATGCCGTAAGATCTCACGATCCGGTTCGCGCCTAGAGTCATGCATGCCCCTGGACGATACCCTACAAGAACGCCGTAGCGACTACGATGTCACCAATCGAGTACAGGTGAGTTCGCCCGCCGCGGTCAGAGCCGCCGCGCAGGAGATTTTCGGCGAGCTCTATCCGATGTGCAGTTTTGATCCTCTGTGGCTCGCTTTTCACGATTTCGAGCGGTTCTTTTGGGGTCTCGACCCCGAATACTACGGCGTCGACACAGCCTATCACGACGTCCAACATACACTGGATATGACGCTGGCGTTCGCGCGCTTGGTTGCCGGACACGAGGGAACCGCAGAGCCAAAAGACCGCCTGGGCCCGCAGCGTGCCAGTGTCGCTCTGATCACCGCCTTGTTCCACGATGCCGGCTACCTGAGGCACCGCGACAAAGACCGCGACCATGCCAGCGGCGCGGAGTTTACGCTCTCCCATGTTTCCCGCAGCGCGGCATTCATAGATCGCTATCTACCTCGAATCGGGCTGGAGGAATTCTCCAGGATCGCGCGGCAAGTGGTTCATTTCACGGGCTACGAGAAGAATCTGGACAACATAGAGCTCGACGACCCCAGGGATACCGTGGTGGGGCATCTACTGGGGACGGCCGACCTGATCGCGCAGCTCAGCGATCGCTGCTATCTCGAGAAATGCCGGGACCGATTGTTTCCGGAGTTTGTTCTCGGGGGTATCGCGATAGAGGAGGGTTCGGGTAACAGTGGCACGCTGGTCCGCTATCGGTCCGGTCAGGATCTCCTGGCGAAAACGCTCGCCTTCTACCAGAACTCGGCGCGCCAGCGCCTGGAGCGCACCTTCAATAAAGCCTATCGATACGTCGAAGCTTTCTTGGGGGGCCGCAATCTCTACGTTACCTTCATCCAGAAGAATCTCTCTTACCTCAAAACGGTTCAAGTGAGTCAGGACTGGGGCAAGCTGCGCCGGCATCCGCCCTGCACGATGCCGGACCCCACTGGAGAAGCGCGGATGACGGCGCTGGCCGTACAGCACATCCGCCGGCTTGCGACCATGGAAAAAATCGTTCTCAAAAGCCGCCAGGGACTGGAACCCGCCTTGTCCTATTGAGACACTCTCAGCATAGGGACCGCCTCTCATGCTGAAACTGAAGAACATACTTGGCTTCCTGACTGCCCCTCGAGCACCGAGCGCCGCCGAGCTCGAACTGGAGCGCGCCCGTCGCGATAGCGAGCGAAAAGGCGTGCTGAGTCATGCCTATGGGTTCATCAGCCGCGGAAACAGAGCGGGCGGCATTCACCATATCGAGAGCTATCTCGAGTCGGAGTCCTGCCACCCGCTGGAGGGCATCTGGTTCTTCAATGCGATGACGGAATGGGAACACCCCGATGCCGCGCTCGCCTTCGGCCGGGACCTGATCGGCCGGCTGCTGAGAGCCGGTTTCGAGCCCGAAGCCCGGAAGATCCTACTGCTGTGCAAGCAGCTGGATGAGCGGTTCCTGCCCAGGCCCGAAGATCAGATTCCCCTCGCGGCGGCGCCGCCCGACGTTACTCGACCGTGACCGACTTGGCGAGGTTACGCGGCTGGTCGACGTCGGTACCCTTCAGTACGGCCGCGTGGTACGCGAGCAGTTGCAGCGGCACGGTGTACAGCAGGGGCTCCTGAATGGGTTGTACGTGGGCGGGCATGCGAAGTATTCGCGCCCCGCTGTCGTCTCCGAAGCGCACCGCCGGGTCCGCGAAGACGTAGAGCTGCCCTCCCCGCGCCCTGACCTCCGCGAGATTCGACTTGAGCTTCTCCAGTAACTCGTTGTTGGGCGCCACCGCCACCACGGGCATATCGGCGTCCACCAGGGCCAGGGGACCGTGCTTGAGCTCGCCGGCAGCGTAGGCCTCCGCATGGATGTAGGAAATCTCCTTGAGCTTCAAAGCGCCCTCCATGGCGACCGGATTCAATGCGCCGCGACCCAGAAACAGGGCGTGATGCTTGTCCGCGAACTCCCTGGCGAGCTCCCCGATTTCATCATTCAGCACCAGGCTCTGCTCGACCAATCCCGGCATCTCCGCCAGGTGGCTGACCAGCTCGTGGCTGGTGCGCGCGTCCAGCCCGCGATGTCGGGCGATCGTGATCGTCAGCATCAGGAGCGCCGCAAGCTGGGTCGTAAAAGCCTTCGTCGAGGCGACGCCGATCTCCTGGCCCGCCCGGGTCATCAGCACGAGGTCCGCCTCACGGGTCAAGGAACTCTCGGCGACGTTACAGATCGCCAGGGTGGCGAGATAGCCCAACTCTTTGGCCGCTCGTAACGCCGCGAGCGTATCGGCGGTCTCGCCGGACTGAGAGATGGCGACGAAGACCGTGTTCTCGGGCACCACCGGCGAGCGATAGCGGTACTCGCTGGCGATATCCACGGCACAGGGCACTCGCGCGAGCTCTTCGAGCTGATAGCGAGCCACCAGCCCGGCATGGAAGCTGGTGCCGCATGCCACGATGTGGACGCCAGCCACTTTGCTGAGTATGCGTCCCGCGTTCGCGCCGAATACGGAATCCGGAATACCACCGTCAGCGATCCGGTCCTCCAGGGTGCGCATCAGGGCGGCCGGTTGCTCGTGAATCTCCTTCTCCATGTAATGGCGAAAGCGCCCACGGTCAGCGGCGTCAGCGGTGTGCTCGGTCTCCCGAACCGGCCGTTGCACCTCGTGGCCTTCGGCGTCATAGATCTGCACGGACTCCCGGCGCACGACCGCGACATCACCCTCTTCCAGAAACTGGAACCGCTTGGTCACCGGCAAGAGCGCTGCGACGTCCGAGGCCACAAAATTCTCGCCGAAACCCAGGCCTATGACGACCGGGGTACCCGCGCGGGCAGCGAACAGCGCCCCCGGGTCGCGGCTACTCATGACGACGATCGACGCGTAACCGCCCTCGAGCTCGGCCACGGTCCGGCTCATCGCGAGGCGCACGTCATCGGTCTCGGCCAGGTGGTAGCGGACGCGGTGCGCGATGACCTCACTGTCGGTCTCCGAGCTGAACTCGAATCCCGCCGCTTCGAGCTCGGCGCGCAACTTCGCATGGTTCTCGATGATGCCGTTGTGAACCACGGCCACCTCATCACCCGAAGTGTGGGGATGCGCATTGAGCTCACTGGGGCTGCCGTGGGTCGCCCAGCGTGTGTGGGCGACACCGATATGACCGGTCAGGTCACGCTGCTGGAGCGCGTCCTGCAATCCTTTGACCTTGCCCAGGCGCCGCAGGCGCTCGAGCCTGCCGTCATGGACAACCGCGAGGCCCGCCGAATCGTAACCACGGTACTCCAGGCGCCTCAGACCCTCCATGAGAATGGGGATCACGTTACGCTCAGCTACCCCGCCGACGATTCCGCACATCAGGTCAGACCCTCTACAGCCGCCATCGCGACCATTATCGCCAAGTGGGCACGGAAATGGCCGTCACCGCCTCTCACTTGGCGCGCTTCGTCGGTCGCTTCCAGCCCTTGACCGTCGCCTGGCGCTTGCGCGCGACGGCCAGGGTCTCGCCCGGCACGTCCTTCGTGATGGTCGATCCCGCTGCGATGGTGGCCCCTGCGCCCACCTCCAGCGGTGCCACAAGCATCGCGCCGGATCCTATAAAGACCCTGTCGCCGATTCGCGTGCGGTGCTTCGCGGCCCCGTCATAGTTGCACGTGATCGTCCCGGCGCCGATGTTCACATCCCGCCCGACACGCGTGTCGCCGACGTAGCTCAGATGATTCATCTTGCTGCCGGGCTCGACATGACTCGCCTTGACCTCGACGAAGTTACCCACCTTAACCCGCTCCTCGAACAGGGTCCCTGGCCGCAGTCGAGCGTACGGTCCAATCTCGCAGTTCGAGCCGGCGACGAGGCCGTCGATGACGCAGTGTTCGTGGACCCGGCAATCATCACCGAGCGTGGTGTTCGAAATAGAGGCGTTGGGGCCTATGTGCACGCGGTCTCCCAGCACGACATCCCCCGCGAACACCGCCCCGACGTCCACGAACACGTCACGACCCACCGTCAGCGCACCGCGAAGATCGAAGCGCGCGGGATCTGCGAGCGTTGCGCCCTGCGCCATGATCTCCCGAGCATAGCGCCGTTGCAGAATGCGTTCGGCCGCAGCCAGCTGCGCCCGGTCATTGATGCCCAAGACCTCCTCCGGATCTCCCACCGGCACACCGACGACCCGGACACCTTCGCCGACCGCCATGGCAATGACATCGGTGAGATAGAACTCACCCTGCTTGTTGTCATCACGCAGAGCCTCCACCCAGCGACGAATCGCGCCACCGGGCAGGACCATGAGTCCGGTATTGATCTCGTTGATCGCGAGCTGCGCCGGGCTGGCATCCTTGTCCTCGACTATCGCGGTGACTTCGCCCGCGGCGTCGCGCAACACACGACCGTAACCCCCAGGCGCCTGAAGGACGGCCGTGAGCAAGGCGATGCCGCCCGAGGGCGCCTCCTCCAGCAGTGTCTTGAGGCTGGCCACTGCCACCAGCGGAACATCCCCGAACAGCACCAGGACCTGGTGGTCCTCGGGAATCCCCGGCAGCGCCTGGCTCAGTGCGTGGCCGGTGCCGCGTTGCTCGGCCTGGAGGGTCCAGTCCACAGCCGACTCGGAAAACGCCTGGCGAACGGACTCGCCGCCGTGCCCGTACACCACGTTGATGGCATCAGGCGCAAGCGCTGCCGCCGTTTCCAGGACATGGGACAGCATGCTCCGGCCCGCGAGGGGCTGGAGCACCTTGGCCATGTCGGAGTTCATGCGCTTGCCCTGACCGGCCGCCAGAATGACGGTGGTTAACACCACGATTGCGCGTCCTCTGTCCTTGCTGATTGCTGACGGCGATGATAACGCGCTGGCGGGGGGCGGGGCGCCTCAACGCCTGCCTTTGAGCTTCTCGGCCGCCCGGTAACGAGCCTCCGCTTCCACGAGATCGCGCTGCGCCTGCTCGAGATCGATCTCGCCGTGACGGCCCTCCAACGCTTCACGGGCCAGTTCCCGCGCCTGGAGCGCTGCGGCTTCGTCGAGGTCTTCGGCCCGCAGCGCGCTGTCGGCCAGGACAGTCACCAGCCGCGGTTGAACTTCCAGAACACCGCCCGAGACGTAGAAAAACCGCTCCCCGTCTTCCGCGGTCTGTACCCGGACCTCTCCGGGCTTCAGGTCGGTCAGCAACGGTGCGTGACGTGGCGCAATGCCGATCTCCCCGAGCTGCCCGGGTGCGAACACCATCTCCGCCTCTCCGGAGAAAATCTCTCCCTCGGCGCTGACGATATCCACACGGATGCTGGCCATGATCTTGCTTCCCCGAACTTACTGCAGGCTCTTGGCCCGCTCCTCTGCCTCTTCGATCGCTCCGACCATGTAGAACGCCTGCTCCGGCAAATGGTCGTACTCGCCTGAGACGATGGCCTTGAAGCTGTTGACGGTTTCTTTCAACGGCACATACTTGCCGGGGCTCCCCGTGAACGTTTCCGCAACGGTGAAGGGCTGCGACAGGAACCGCTGGATCTTTCGCGCCCGCTGCACGGTCAGCTTGTCGTCTTCGGACAGCTCGTCCATGCCGAGAATGGCAATGATGTCCTGCAGCTCCTTGTAACGCTGCAGCACCGCCTGAACCGAACGGGCGGTCAGGTAATGCTCCTCCCCGATGACGTTCGGGTCGAGCAGCCGACTGGTGGAATCCAGGGGGTCCACAGCAGGATAGATACCCAGCTCCGCGATCTGTCGAGACAACACCAGTGTTGCGTCCAGATGAGCGAACGTCGTGGCCGGTGAGGGATCGGTCAAGTCGTCCGCCGGCACGTAGACGGCCTGGAAAGACGTGATGGATCCGGTACTCGTGGAGGTGATCCGTTCCTGGAGCACGCCCATCTCCTCGGCCAGTGTGGGTTGGTAGCCGACGGCCGAGGGCATGCGACCGAGCAAGGCGGATACTTCGGTACCGGCGAGGGTGTAGCGATAGATGTTGTCGATGAACATGAGCACGTCACGACCCTCGTCGCGGAAGTACTCAGCGATCGTCAGACCGGTCAACCCCACGCGAAGACGGTTGCCGGGAGGCTCGTTCATCTGTCCGTACACGAGAGAGACCTTGTCGATAACCTTTGACTCTTTCATCTCGTAGTAGAAGTCGTTTCCTTCACGGGTCCGCTCGCCCACGCCGGCGAACACCGAGTAACCACCGTGCTCCTTGGCGATGTTGTTGATGAGCTCCATGAGTGTCACGGTCTTGCCGACGCCGGCGCCGCCGAAGAGCCCGATCTTGCCGCCCTTGGCGATCGGCATGATGAGGTCGATGACCTTGACGCCGGTCTCCAGCAGCTCCGTCGTGGTGGCCTGCTCTTCGTAGGAAGGCGGGTCCCGGTGGATCGGCCAGCGCACGTCCTCGCCTATTTCCCCGGCGTTGTCGATGGGCGTCCCCAGGACGTCCATGATCCGGCCCAGCGTCTTCTCGCC
>Ga0224508_10001328_pt1 | contig 22286 bp, 14 predicted proteins | sample SF_Jan12_sed_USG_4_FD_170157 | JGI IMG/M metagenome (GOLD analysis project Ga0224508, IMG submission 170157) | Sediment microbial communities from San Francisco Bay, California, United States - SF_Jan12_sed_USGS_21 | ecosystem: Environmental > Aquatic > Marine > Sediment | place: USA... | reverse complement strand
AAATAAGCTCGGCGCATGTAAATCTTCACGAGTTCGCCGAAAGCGGCGCACTCGCCGGCCTGGGCTCTCAGGATCAAGTCGCGCTCGGTGACAACCCGTTCTTGTTGAGCCAACACCATCTCCACTGCGGCATCCCTCCTCCGATCCCTAGCCCCCTAGAGCCGGGGTCCGGGCCGGGATCTATGTAGGTACCCGCAGAAGGCGATTCTATTCGTTTTGGCAAAAGTAATCTCGAACAGGGCTCTTTTGCGGCCGCAGAAGCTATGATCCGCGGCATGCCCTGGGAAACCGGCCATCGCGTCGTGCATCGATTCAACCCCGACCTGGGGCCCGGCGTGGTGCGCGTGATCGAGGATCGCACGCTGGTGATCGAATTCGCCGTCGGCGAGATCCTCAGGCTTGCTCAGGACACGGACGCGCTGATCCCGCTGACGATACCGGTCGGCGCGCGAGTCAAGCTGCAAACGAGCGACGAAACGGTAACGATCGCGGCGATCCCGTCGCCCGGTCGCGTGCGTCTCACGGACGGTCGCGAAGTCGACGAAGCGGACCTCTGGCCGCTCCGCACCGGCGGATCGTTGTTCGACAAGTTGGCGCAGGGCGAGGTGGAAAGTCTCGAACGGTTCTCGTTGCGCCTCGATGCTCTACACCTTGCGGCGTTGCGTGAGGCCGATGGACTGGGCTCGTTTCTCGGCGGCCGCATTCGCCTTTTCCCGCATCAGCTTTACGCCGCGGAGTCCGCCACGACGGCCCCGCTCGTGCGCTGGCTGCTCGCCGACGAGGTCGGGCTGGGAAAGACGGTCGAAGCTTGTTTGATCCTGAACCACTTGTTGCGCAAGGGGCGCGCCGACCGCACGCTGGTGATCGCGCCGGAAACGCTGACGGTTCAATGGCTCGGGGAGCTGTGGCGCAAGTACCACCAGGTCTTCGTGCTGCTGGACGAGAAACGTTTAGTCGATGTCGAGAAGGACTATGGCGCGGGCTTCAATCCGTTCGACGCGCACCGGCGGGTCGTGTTGGGGCTGGAAACGTTGATCGAACGACCGGACTTGACGCGCCAGGCGATCGAGGCGGGGATCGATCTGTTGATCGTGGACGAGGCGCATCATCTGCGGCGCCCGGTCGGCCATCCCGGGAATCCGGCATACCGCGCCGTCCGGCCGATCGCCGATCTCGGCCTGCACTGCCTGTTGCTGTCCGCCACGCCGCTGGAGGACGACGCTCACGGATTTTTCCGCCTACTCCAGTTGTTGCGCCCCGACGAATTCCCCGAGGACGAAGACTTCGAAAAACGTCTCGAAGCAAAGACCCCGTTGCCGCCGTGCACCAGCGCGACGAGGCGCCAGGAGATTGGCGGGCTTCCCCCACGCGAAGGGAAACCCGTCATCCTGGCCGACGATAGCGGATGGAAGAAGCAAGCCAAGATGGAACGCGCCGTAAGGTCCGGTGAAGTCAAGGACGCCTTGGAACGCAAGAACAAGTTACGCAGCGTGCGTCACGCACTTGCCTCCGGAGCGGCGTTGGAGAAAATCTGCAACTCCCGGGAAAAGACGTTGATCGATCTCGCCCGCACGGCGAAGCAGAGGGATCCTCGGTTGGATTGGCTGGCTGAGATGGCGCCTCGCTGGAGGGCCGCCGGGGACAAGACGCTGGTTTTCGTCGCGCACCGCGAGTCGCTGGAAGCGATCAAACTCGCGATGAGCCGCCGGGCGCACTTGCGCGTCGGGTTGTTCCACGAGGACCTGTCGCCGGGGCAGCGCGATATCGAGGTCGCGCAATTCCGACTGGGGACGGGACCCTCGATGCTGATTTCGACCGAATGCGGGGGTGAAGGGCGCAATTTCGAATTCTGCACACGGCTCGTGTTGTTCGACCTGCCGTGGAACCCGATGGTGGTCGAGCAACGGATCGGCCGTCTCGATCGCATCGGCCGCGAGATCCCGGTGGAGATCGTTTACTTCGTACCGCCCGAAGGCCTGGGTGCGGCGGTAGCCCGGCTGCACGAGTCGCTCGGTCTGTTTCGTGAACCCCTCGGCGGGTTGGAGCGCGAGTTGTCCCATGTCGAGCCGGTGATCGAGCAGCTGGCTCTGGAGCCGGAGTTCTCGCCCTCGCACGAACGGTTCGCCGAGGTGATCTCCGAAGCCCGTGAGGCGCAGGACCGTGTCCTCGCGGCGGCCTACCATGAACTTCACCGCGACCCGTACCGCGCCGATCTCGGCGATGGAATCCTCGCCCGCGTCCCACCCGATCTTGAAGATCTCACCGCGGAGGTTGTCCTGGCGGCGGGCGAACAACTGGAAATGCACGTCGAGGCGCATCGCGGTACCGCGCGTTACTCCTTCGAACTGGGGAAACGCGCGCGCGTCGAGTCGATCCCGGGCATTGCCGCCGGCGCTTCGTTTCTCGGGACCTTCGATCGAGAGGAAGCGGTGCAGAACGAGAACATCGATTTCTTTGCATCGGGGCATCCGCTGGTCGAGGGCCTGCTGGCTCACCTGGACGAATCGTCCATCGGGCGTGTCGGGTTGGTCCACACGCGCCTTCAAGGGGGCCGGTCGGGTTTCGGTCTGGCCGGGTTCTACAAGAATGGACCGCAGTTCCATGTGGTGGTCGTCGACGCCGACGGTAGGCGTCGTGCGGATTGGGAGCGGGCGCTGTTGCTCCGTCCGCTGAAGAGCCGCCGGGTACCGCCCGACGACGTCACGTCGCAGCCAGGGTGGCCGGCACTCGTGCGGATGATGGCCAAACACCTCGAAGTTCACGGAGAACCGGTGGCAATCGCCGCGCTGGTCGTGGACGCGTAGTCTTTTTGTCAGGATTCGGCGTTTTCTGGCCGAGATTCTCAGGAACCACAGCGACGGCGAGGTGTCTGTTGTTCCGATGAAGAAAAACCTGAACCCAAAAGGCGACTCCGGTGTACGGCTGGGTGTGAGTGAAATCGCGCAAGTCGAATCGGATGAGCGGGACTGGCTGCTCGATCACGCGGCGGGTAACCGACAGGCCTTCGCGCGACTCGTCGAGGCCTATCGATCCCCGGTCTACGCGTACCTGGTGCGTAGCGGCGTTTCCGCCGCCGATCGCGACGATCTGTTCCAGGAAGTCTTCATCCGCGTACACCGCTCCGCGGCTTCGTACGATCCCGAGCGTCCGGTGGCGCCGTGGTTGTTCACGATCGTGGCCAACATGGTGCGCAACCACCTACGTTCGGGGCGTGTTCGGGAATTGATCTTCCGCCACGCGCCCAACGCCGATCCGGCGGACTCCAGCGAGCGTGGCGACGAACGGATCGAGGCTGCGGAAAACCGCGCGTGGTTGGAACGGGAGATCCGGCAGCTGCCCCGCGCGCAACGCGAAGCGCTATTGCTCACCTACCTCAAACCCATGCCGCGGCCACAGATCGCCGCGGCGCTCGGCATCCCGCTCAACACGCTCAAAACGAACCTGCGCCGCGCCAGGCTCGAGCTCGTGCGACGGCTGAGCAAGCGGGACCGCCCGCCGAACGGCAAGGTGAAGCGATGAATTCATGCAAACGAATCCAAGACAGACTCGCGACAGACGGCCCGGCGGCCCTGCGCGAAGATACCCCGGCGCAGGAGCATCTTGTCGAGTGCGAGAACTGTTACCGGTTCCTGGAGAGCCTGGATCGCATCGAGCACGGGCTCACTTCGCTGGAGCCGCTGGACGCGCCCGACGAGCTCGTCGCTCGATTACTCGAAAGAGAGGAACTGAACGAGCCGCCCGTCGTACCGGAACCGGAAACACCCTGGTATCGCCGGCCGCTCCTGCAGACGTATGACCCGCGACGGGTGCGGGCGTTCCTCTGGGGCGCCGGCGGCCTGGTGAGCACGGTACTGCTCGTGGTCCTGTTCAGACCCGTCACGAAAATCGCTGATCAGTCCATCCCCGAAGAGATCGTCACGGCTCTCCAGTCGAACCGGGAGTCGGACAGATTGACGCCGGAAGAGGAAGGGCAGCTTCGCGACTTGGGATATCTTTCCGGTCCCGCCTCGAAGACCGAGGACGCGAACCTGGAAGCGCAGCCCAGGAAGAGTTTGCTACCCCCTCCCGTCCCGGCCGAGGAAGAGCCCCGTTTCCGATCGAAAGATGAATCGGCCGCCCGCGGCAGCAAGTCGTCTCGCGAAATCGCTCGAAACGGGTCACCCCCGCCGGTCATGATGCGACAGTCGCCCCTGCCGCTCCCGCCTGTCGAGGAACCGCATAGACCCGAAAGCGTCCAGCCGAACTCGATCGAAGAGATGGAAGTCATTACCGAGGGCATCGGCGCCGAGTTCAGCTTCGCCAACATCATCCAGAAGCACGGCAACGATGACAGCCCGACTTGGGTGATCGACGGGATCGAAGTCACGGACTACGCAGCCGGCGAAGGCGGATCGTTCTACTTCGACTCCAGCGAGTTGGACAAGGCAGGAGAGCTCAAGCGAGACATCGCGAAACAAAAAGCCGCCACGACCGACCGGCGCGCCGGCAAAAAGATTGAGGGCGACCGCCTGGACAACTACCGTGAGATCGCACAAGACAAAGAAGCCGCGGTCTCGGAAGCCCGCCGCTTTCTCGAAGCGCGCAACACCGTCGAGGGGATCGAGCTTCGCGATGCGGCCGGTTACTGGTCCAACCGTTACGTGCCCGGCGACCCGTTGATGCGTTTGCTTCACGCGCGCCTGGCCGCCGATCTGGTCGGTTTCGACGCCCAGGCCCTGCACGCCGCCGTACGCCCGGCGGCTCAACCGCTCGACGCTCCGCGCCACGCGGCGCTCTCGGTCCAGTTGCTGGCCGATCGACGAGCCACGGAGGGTCCGTCGCGCACGCTGATCCAGGTTGGACTCAAAGGGATCGAGCACCAGGGCGGCCGGCGACCGGCGATGAACCTCGCCGTCGTGCTGCACGCCGGTGACGATGCCTCCGACGAAGTCGCCACAGGAATGCGCGCGATCGTCGATGCGCTCAATGCCGCTCGACGTCCCGGCGATCGTTTCCGCTTGATCGTCGCCGGTGAACCGGGAGGCATCGCGGTTGACGCGGATCGCTTCCGCCACGGCGAATTGCTCGTTGCGCTGAGCCGCCTGTTCGATCCCAACGATGAACTCGAGGGTCCGGATTGGGGCATGTTCGCGGCGCTCAGCAAGGCGATCGGGTCGGTCGCCGAGGATGACGATCCGAACGCGACGTTGGGGACCAGTGCCGTGCTGATCGTCACGGGCCGTGAATTGGATACGAATGAAGACGACTTGAACGCGCTGGCGCATCGCAGCGCAGTGGCCGGGATCCCGGTCGGTGTCATGGCCGTCGGCGGCAACGCCGGGCCGCAGCAACTCAAACGCTTGACGATCGCGGGCCAGGGACGTTTCGGTGTCCTGCTGCGCCCCGCCGACGCCGAGTCGTTGATCGACCGCGAATTAGCCGCGGTGAGTCGCGCGGTGGCCCGCGCGGTGCGGCTGCGGATCCGTCTCGCCCCGGGGGTGCAACTGGTCGATGTCGTCGGTTCCGACAGGCTCGATGAACGCGCCGCGGATCGCGTGCGCCAGAGTGAGCAGAGTCTCGATCTGCGTCTCGCCCGCAACCTGGGTATTACCGCGGATCGCGGTGACGACGAAGATGGCATCCAGATCGTCATCCCTAACTTTTACGCGTCCGATGAACACGTCATCCTGCTCGACGTCGTCAGCCCCGGCGCCGGGCCGCTGGTCGACGTGACGGCGCGGTTCAAGGATCTCGTGCACCTGAAGAACGGAACGGTGCGGGCCAGCTTGAGCCTGGATCGCGGGACCGACGTTCAGGGACGGCGCGAGCTCAACGTCCTGAAGAACTACCTAGCCCACCTGCTGAGCGACACACTGTACTCGGCGGGCAACGCACTGGCGCGGAAAGACAACGCGTCGGCGGAGGCACAACTCCTCCGGCATGAGAGTTTTCTCGCCGAACTCTCGCAGTTACTTCCGGCGCTCTCCAGCGATCCGGAAATCCGTACCGACCTCGCCATGCTGACGAGCTATCGAGCCGCGTTGGCCCGCTCGGAGATGACCCCCGAACAATTGAGCTGGCTCGCCGATTCGTTGCGTTACGCCTCGGGCGCTCGGCTTCACACCCCGCACCCGACGGAAAGGAACCCATCATGAAGAAACTTGCGATCGCCTTCTCGGTCTGCTTGCTCGCGACCCTCACGCCGTTTCACGCGGCGGTGGAAAAGAGCGAGCCCGGTAGCGTTCAGATCCCGCTAACGGACTACACCCACCTGATCGACCAGACCCGTGACCCCGTAAGACCGGCCCCGAATGGCTACGCCCTGGGCGACGCCCAGGTTCAGGTCAGCGTGAGCCGCACGAAGGGCCGCGCGACGGCGATCGTCCAGGTCAGCCTTGGAGTCGAGATCCTCGAGGACAAATGGGTGCGCGTCCCAATCCTTCCCGGCGGCACACCGGTCGAGTCCGTGAAGATCGGCAACTCGCCCGTTCAACTCGCGAATACCGAGGACGGGTTGGCCTGGGTCACGAAGAGCAAGGGAACCCATACGGTGAGTTTGACCTATCGCATCGACGCACGCGGTGGCGGTCAGGGCTTCGTTCTCGGGCTCCCGGTCCCTGCGGCCTCCGCTATCCGCATGACCGCCACGCTTCCCGGCGAAGGGCTGGACGCCACCGTGATCCCCTCGGCCGGCGTTCAGATCCAGTCCAGTGGTTCGAACACGCGTTTGACCGCGACGATCCCGACGACCCGGGGCGTGCAACTCGCCTGGCACGAGTCGCTCGAGTGGACTCATTCGCTGAGCCGTGCGGTGTACCGCGGCAAGCAGGTCGACGATGCGATCGTCTGGAATGGCGAGCTCACGGTCGAGTTGTTCCAGGACGCCCCGGTGACGTTGCCGTTACTGCCGGCGCACACCACGTTGCGGGAGGTTAAGGTGGATGGAGTCCCGACGGCGATCTTCGTCGAGGACGGTCGCTTTGCAACGCGAGTCTCCGGCAAGGGAAAACACAAACTCTCGGTCGAACTGCAGGTCCCGGTCCAGACCGGCCAGGGGCCGGCGACCGCGACGCTGAGTATCCCTCGGGTACCCGTGACGCGTTTTGAACTCTCGTTCCCCGGGAAGATCGATCTCGATGTCCAACCCGCCACGAGCACGACGCATCGATTCGAAAAGGGTCGCACGATCTTCAACGTCAACGTCCCGATGACCGAACAGGTCACCTTCCGATGGGCCCAGGGTGTCCCGGATGCCGCGGCGGAGGAGTTCCACGCGAATGCCGCGCTTTACCATACGGTGCACGCCGAGGAAGGCGTGCTCATCGTGGACGCGCTGATCGACTACGAAATCCGCCGCGGCGAAACCAGCCGGGTCGAGTTGAGTTTGCCGGCCGGCGTGCAAATCAACCGTATCGACTCCCCGTCCGGCGCGGTCTCGGACTGGCGCGTGAACACGCAGGAAAAGGCCGGCCGACGAAACGTGTCGGTGTTTCTCAACCGCAAACTAACCGGCACGCTGAGGCTGTCGATCTCCTACGACGGATCGCTGCCCGCCGACACCGAGGCGGAGGTCCCCCTGCTCGTGGCCCGCGATGTTCAACGTCAACGAGGGATGGTGGCGCTTCTTTCGGGTCGCGATCTGACCCTCGATCCGGTTGGGGAACCGAAGGCAACACGCGTCGGTGAGAACCAGCTCCCCGCCTTCGTCCGGGAAGGGCTGGAGAAGACGATTGCACACACGTTCAAGTATTCGGATGAGGCGCCGCTCCTGCGCGTGCTCCCCACCGTGCCGAAGCGAGTCGAGGGAAAATTCGACGCACAGTTCGACACGCTCGTGTCGCTCGGTGACGTCGCAATGACGATGTCGACGGGGATCGCACTCAACGTCAAATCCGGCACGCTCGACCGGCTCGAATTGCTGTTGCCGTCGGGAGTCAACCTGCTCGCTTTGTCGGCACCCTCCCTGAGGACCCACCGCGTCGAGGAGGACGGGCGCCACGTCACGCTCGAGTTCACCCAGGAAATGGACGGGCAGTTCGCCATCGAGACGAACTACGAGATGATCCTCGACGACGAACTCGATCAGGTCGCGATCCCGTTGATCGGGATTGTCGGCGCCGAGGTCGAGCAGGGCCGCATCGCGGTCGAAGCGCTGAGCGCGGTCGAGGTCAACCAGGCCGAGTCGGCGGCGCTCAACCCGATCGATGTCAGCGAACTACCGAGACAACTGATCCTGCGTACGACGAATCCGATCCTGCTGGCGTACAAGTACGTGCGTACCAGCATCGATCCGGCCCTTACGCTGGCCGTCCAGCGCCATAGCCTGGTGGGCATCCAGGAAGCCGCGATCGATCTAGCCGAGTACCGCACACTGGCCACGGCGGACGGGTTGCTGGTGACTGCGGCGCGATTCCACGTTCGGAACAGCCGGAAGCAGTTCCTGCGTGTCCAACTCCCCGCGGGGTCGGAGGTGTGGTCCTCGTTTGTCGATGGGCGTCCGGAGAAACCTGCAACCGACAACACCGACGAGAACGGAGTGCTGATCAAGATCATCCATTCGACGGACGGCTTCCCGGTCGAATTGGTCTACGCGACCAAACACAAGAAGTTTGGCAGCTTCGGATCGCTGGAGGCCCGGCTTGCCCGACCGGACATCCTGGTCACCCGCACCCGCTGGGATGTGTTCGCTCCGGACAAGTTTACTTATCACGGCACCGACACCAACCTCGAGCGGCTTGGCGAGAGTGCACCGGTGACGCAAAAGGCCATGGAGGACTCGTTGGGTCGCCTGGCCTCCGAAGCGAGTGGCGTGAACCCCCTGCGGCTGACGGTCCCGACGGCCGGAGTCCACTTCGTGTTCGAAAAATTGTACGCGAACCAGGACGACGAGAAAGCCTGGATCGATCTGAGCTACAACTCCGCGTCGAGCCGCCGGTTCGGTCTGTTCGTGACCGCGATCGGTCTGGGGTTGATGGGTGTCGGCGCGTTCGGATTCGGTAGCGGCGCGCGCAACGCAGGCTGGCTGCTGGCCGGTGGAGCCTCGCTCGGCGCGGCCGCGGTCCTCGTTCTGCGTATCGATGCCGCGACGGTCACGCTGTTGGCCATCGCCGTCGCGATCATCGCCGCTCTACTTGCGCGTTTTCTCAGGACACGGCCCTGGAACACCGTGATGGAGGCTACAAACCGATGATTGCGATTGCGACGGCGAAGTAGAGCAACAGACCCGTGACGTCGACAAGCGTGGCTACGAAAGGCGTCGACGACGATGCGGGGTCGACGTTGAGGGCGCGCATCATGAACGGCAGCATCGAACCGAGAATCACGCCCCACAACACGACGCAGGTGACCGAAATCGAGACGGCAAACGCCAGTGTGAACCAGTCGTCCGCAAAAGTACCCAGGCTGATCCGGACGAATCCGATCAGCGCCAGCACTGCGCCGACGCTGAGACCGAAGGCCACCTCGCGCCGTAGCACACGCCACCAATCGCCCGGTGTGACTTCCTCCAGGGCCATCGCGCGTACGACCAGGGTTGCAGCCTGAGAGCCACTGTTACCGCCGCTCGAGATGATCAACGGCATGAAGAACATCAGCACCGTCAACTGGGCCAGTTTTTCGTCAAAAAGGGCGATGACGTTGAGCGACAGCAATTGCCCCAGGAACAGCAGTACCAGCCAACCCGCGCGTTTGCGTAGCATGTCGACGAAGCCGACCTGCATGAACGGACGCTCCAGCGCGGCGCTACCGCCGATCTTCTGGATGTCCTCGGTGGCCTCCTCCTCGGCCACGTCGAGCACGTCGTCGACCGTTACGATGCCGAGCAGCGCTCCGGCGCTGTCCGTTACAGGAAACGCAACACGGTCGTATTCTTTGAACACCTGTACGGCGGACTCCTGATCGTCGGTCGCTTTGAGCGCGATGAAGTTTCCGTCGAGTAACGTTTCGACCTTCGAGTTCGGGTCGGCAAGCAATAGCTGGCGAACGCGTAGATCGTCGATGAGGGCGCCACGCTCATCCGTTACCGTGAGAACGTTGAGCGTCTCGCTGTCGTCGCCGTTGCGACGCAGATGGTCGAGCGCCTGCTGGACCGTCCAGCCGCTGCGGATCGCGATGAAGTCCGGCGTCATCATGCGGCCGACACTGTCTTCCGGGTAGCCCAGGAGCCGGTTCGCGATCCTGCGTTCGTCGGGCGTGAGCATCGCCAGCACCCGTTTGGTCGCGGCGACGGGGAGTTCCTCCAGTAGGCTGGTCCGGTCATCCGGCGCCATGTCGTTGAGGATCGTCGCGACTTGCTCTCGACCGAGGCCCTTGATCAGTTCCTCCTGGGCCTCGGGCTCGAGGTGTTCGAAAACCTCGGTGGCCAGATCTCGACTGAGCAGGCGGTAGACGACGGTGCGTTTTTCCGCATCCAGGTCGCCGATCGACTCGGCGACATCGGCGGGCTCCGAGTCGCTGATCATCGCGCGCACGTCGCCGAAGCGACGCTCGTCCAGCGCCCGTTCGAGCCCTTCTTGCGAGAAATCCTGGCCCATCGCCCACCCTTTCCGGCCCTCGCCGAGCCGGTTGGCGCAGGGTAACATCGAGGCTCGATCCCTGGTATCTTTCCGCCCCGGAGTCACCCCGATGCACTTGAAATCCCGTTCCGTTCTGTCTTGTGTCCTGGCCATCGCGGCTCTCGTTTCGACCGCCTGCGCGAGTCCAGGTTCCGAAACCGTCGAGGACTGGGAAACGGCGAACACGGCGGGTCACACGGCGATCGTGGAAGAGCGTTTCGACGACGCCGTGGCGGCCTATCGCCGTGCGATCGATTTGGTCGATACAACGGACGACCCCGACGGGACCCGAATCGGAAGCCTGAACTGGCTTGGCGAGGCCTACCGCCTTCAGGGAAAGATCGATGAGGCCGTCGCGCAATACACGCAGGCGCTCGAACTCAAGGCGAAAACCACGGGGCCTTTCAACCTCGAACTGGGCCCGGACTACACCAATCTCGCGACGCACCTTTTGACCGCCGGGAAGCTCGACGAAGCGGAGGCGGCTAACCAGCGAGCCCTGGAGATTTTCGAGCAACACCATGGGAAGGACCATCCGGACGTCGGTTTGGCCTTGAACAACCTGGGGACGATCGCGTGGCTCGACGGTAAGCCGGATCGGGCGGAGGAGCGCATGACCCGCGCGCTCGAGATTCTCGAAGCGTCGCCGCTTGCGCGTAACCCGGACACAGCCAAGCTCGTGGGGAACCTGGCTCAGGTGAAGCTTCAACTCGCGAAACTCGACGAGGCCGAGACGCTGGTTCGTAAGGCCATGGAGCTGTGGGAGGAAAACCATGGCGCCGGGTCTCTCGCCGTCGGGCGAGGCTTCTCGCGACTCGGCGAGGTGTTGGGACTTCGGGACCGGCCCGACGAGTCCGTTCGGGCCTACCGTCGTTCTTTGCAGATCATCGAAGGCGGCCTCGGGGGCGAGCATCCGGAAGTTGCCACAGTGCTGAACAACCTTGCAATGGTCCAGCGCAGGCTGGGACGCCTGAGCGATGCGGAAGCGGCATACATCCGTGCCTCCCAGATTCTCGATCAGGGTTCCGGTGGCGTCCACCCGGATCTGGCGGCGACCTCGTTCAATCTCGGCCGGCTCTACGTCGCCCAGGAGCGTTACGTCGAAGCCGAACCCCAGTTCAAACGTGCACTCGCGATCTACGAACAATCGGTCGGCGAATCCCACCCCAACGTGGCCCTGGTATTGCGCGGTTACGTGCGGATGTTGCGTGCCGTCGGTCGAGACTCCGAAGCGAACCCGTTGGCCCAACGTGCCGACCGAATCTTCGCGGAGTCCGACTAGTGTCGACACCCATGGCGTTAGCGCTGCAAACGAAAGGATTGACGAGACGTTTCGGCGACCTGACGGCGGTGGACTCCGTCGATCTCGTGGTTCCGGCGGGAAGCTTCTACGGCTTCCTCGGCCCCAACGGAGCGGGAAAGTCAACGACGATCAAGTGCCTGACCGGACTCCTGCGGCCCAGTGCGGGCGAGATCTCGATTCTCGATCTCGATCCGCTCGACAATCCGGTCGGTGTCAAGAAACTCATCGGCGTCGTCCCCGAAGACCTGGCGTTGTTCGATCGGCTGACGGCGGGAGAGACGCTAAGTTTCGTCGGTCAGATCCATGGGCTCGAGACGACGACCCTGCGGGAGCGCTCCGAGGAGTTGCTGGCTTTGATGGATCTTGCGGATCGAAGCGATAGCCTCGTGACGGATTTCTCGCACGGCATGAAAAAGAAACTGGCGTTGGCGGTCGCGTTGTTGCCGGCGCCGCGTCTGTTGTTCCTGGATGAGCCCTTCGAGGGGATCGATGCCGTAGCGTCACGGCAGATCCGCGGCCTACTGAAGTCCTATGTCGCCCGTGGCGGCACGATCTTCCTGACCTCTCACATCCTGCAGATCGTGGAAACGTTGTGTGATCAGATCGGCGTGATCCGACACGGTCGCCTTGTGGCCCAGGGCAGCATGTCCGAGATGCGCGACGGCACCGAGGACGGCCGGACCCTGGAACAGATCTTCCTCGACCTGGTTGGCGCCGTGCCCGCCTCGACGTCCTCGCTGGACTGGCTGACCTGATGTTACGCACGATCCGCGCGTTCGTGTGGATGCGCTGGCGCGTGGTCATGAACGCTTTCAAGACCCGCCAGCGCGATTCGCTGGAGCAGATCGCACGTGCGCTGGGGGCTCTTGCGCCGTTTTTCATGGTGCTGGTCTTGATCCCGACGGTGGTTGGATTGTCCCTTGGGGCGTTCTTTGTCGGCTTCCGGATGGGCGCGGCCGGCAGCGTTTTGATCTTCGAAAGCTGGGCGTACTTGGCGATGCGCATCGTTCTCGGGGTCGCGACGCTCGTCGTGCTGATTGCGCCGATGGTGCGCTCCAGCCGAGGCACCGGATCCGAAACGACACGCCTGCTGTTGTTACCCATTCGCCGCGGCATGCTCCACGCATCGGAGGTCATCGGCGCGTTGAGCGATCCGTGGCTCGGCGTTCTGTTTCCTGCTCTGATCCTGTTCCCAGTTGGCCTTATGGCCGGCGGGTCGCTCATCGGCGGCGCGTTCTCGCTCGTTGGCTCGCTGCTGTTCTTTTCGGTCGTGATGCTGGCGGTTTCGCTGATGTCCTTCGCGATCGGGTTGATCTTCCGCAAGCGCAATCGAGCGGAATGGGTCATGGTCGCGGTGATCACGCTGCTTTCGATGTCCGGCCTGATCCTCAGTGGCTTTTCCGAAGGCTGGGAAGAGGATCTCCAGAACAAGAAAGACGAGGTGCAATCGGGTTTGCTGCTCTCCTCGCAACAATTCGACAATGCGATTCCAGCTGCCACCAGGTTGCTCCCTTCGGAGATTTTCATGCGACTCGTCGCCGCCGATATCGATGGGGACTGGGCGACGGCGGGACTGCAGTTCTTCTTGTTGTCGATGTGGGCCGGCGTGCTGTACGCCGGGTCGCGTTGGACTCACACACGGCTGCTCGAGACACCGGAAACCGGCGGCTCGGGCAAGACGGGCGCGGGCCTACGCATCAGATCGATTCCTGGAGTAAGTGCGGACGTTTCTGCGGTGGCGTTGGCGACGATGCGGCTGGCGTTACGCACGGTGCGCGGTAAGACCGGGGTCTACCTCAATTCCGTCGTGATCGCGATGGTCTACGTCCTGTTGTTGTCCGAGCTCGATCTGGTCTTGCCCCATGGCATCGGATACGGCATGGGAATCGGACTCGTCGGTTGCATCTTCTCGTTGCTTTCCTTGCAGCCGATCCTGGCCAACGTGTTCGCGATCGATGCCAATGGACTGACACTTCAGATGCTCGGCCCGTTGAGCACGCGAGCGCTGCTGCGGGGCAAGATGGTCGGCGGAGCCTTGCTCACCGCGATCGCGACCGGGCTGTGCTTTCTGGCGGGTCTGGCGCTCGACCCGAGCGGCTCGCCGGTGATGTGGTTGGCCGCCATCCTGATTGCTGTCTCGCTCTACCTCACCTTCGGTCCGCTCGGACTGATGCTGTCCGCGGTCTTCCCCAAGGCCGCCGACCTGAGCCGTCTGGGAAAGGACGGTAACCCCCAACCGATCGCCGCATTCATTGGCTTTTTCGCCGTACCGCTTCTCATCATGCCTCCGGCACTTCTGATGGCGGTGACCTTGTTGGTGGTGCAGAGCGTTGCGCTGACCGCGGCAGCCGCAGCGGTCTGGTTCGGGTTGAGTGTGGCGATTTGCGCACTGTCCTTGCGTGCCCTCGAGGGTCTGTTCGAACGGCGGCGCGAGAACCTGTTGCTGGTGGCCACGGGCCACTGATGGGCGACGCGCTCGAACTCGCCTTCCGGCGTGCGGCGCAGCGATCGATCGATCCGCAAAAACGTTGGCTTGTCGCGGTCTCGGGCGGTGGAGATTCGATCGCGCTACTGCATCTGCTCGTACGGTTCGTGGAAGACGCGAGCCGGAACGTGGTCGTGGCCCATCTCGATCACGGACTTCGCCGGGGTTCGCAAACCGACCGCCGCTTCGTCGAACGGGCCGCGGAACGACTCGGCCTCGAAGTCCATACCGAGCGCCGCGACGTCGCGAAGGCTCGCCGCCGAGACGAATCCCCCGAGGAAGCCGCGCGACGCGTACGGCGCGCTTTCCTGATCGAAACCGCAAAGCGGTTGACTTGCGTCGGAATCGTCACGGGGCACACGCTCGACGACCAGGCTGAAACGGTCCTGATGCGGCTGGCGCGCGGTGCGGGTGCGGCCGGGCTCGCGGGCATCCCCGAGGTCAACGGGCCGTTCAGGCGCCCGTTGCTCGAGTTGGAACGGGTCCAACTTCGTCAGTGGTTGCGGCGCCGAAAAATCGATTGGCGGGAGGACTCGTCCAACAGCAATATGCGTTTCGATCGCAATCGTGTGCGGCGACGACTCGTTCCCCTGCTACAGGAGGATCTCAACCCGCGTGCGGCACGAAATCTAGCCCAAGCCGCGCGGATGCTACGCGACGACTCCGAGTACCTCGACCGCATCGCCGACGAGCAGCTTGCCGCGGCGAGTCGTATCCGTCGCGACGGAACCCTGGTGCTCCAGGCCCGTGTGCTGAAGACTCTCGATCGCGTAATCGCCAGCCGGGTGGCACTGGCGGCGTTGAAGCTCGCGGGTGTCGATGCACGGCGTATCGGACGCAAGCATGTCGAAGCGTTGCTCGACCTCGTCGAGCCCCCTGGCAACCGTGAGATCCACCTTCCGGGCAAGCGGGTCGCGCGGCGTGTGCGCGGCGAGATTCGCGTCGAACTTCACTAGTTCAAGGTCGTTTCGTAAGAAAAACACGCTAATTTGGGCGGATCGACCGGCGCGGCCAAAAAGAAATGGATCATGGCACCCGGTAGGGTCGTTCTATATATTGAAAGAGATGGGGTCGTTCGACCACGGGAGGTTTCGTAGTTGAGTTCGCACGTTAAGACCGTCCTGATTTGGTTTGTCGTGATCACGGCGTTGGTCGTGGGCTACAAGATTTTCGACGCCGAAGCGCGCAACAGCAAGCGGCTCACGCAGTCGGAGTTCTACGCGAAGGTGTCCCGCGGAGCCATCCTCGAGGTCACGGTAACCGGCGACGAGGTCGGTTACGAAATCCGCGGTACGCGCAAATCGGAAACCCAGGGTCCCGGCGGCAGTGCCAATGTCCCGTTCACGACCTACATCGTGCAAGACGCCGATCTGATCGCCAATCTGCAGAGTCAGGGCATCAAGGTCACGGCCGAGCCTCCACGCAACACTTCGTTCCTCACGACGCTCCTGATGTGGTCACCGATGTTTCTCTTTATCGGTGTCTGGATTTTCTTCATGCGCCAGATGCAGAGTGGGGGCAACCGCGCGCTGTCGTTCGGCAAGTCCCGCGCCAAGTTGACATCCTCCCAGGGGCGCAAGGTCACGTTCAAGGACGTCGCCGGGGTCGAAGAGGCCAAGGAAGAACTCCAGGAGATCATCGAGTTCCTCAAGGAACCCCAAAAATTTCAGAAACTCGGCGGCAAGATCCCCAAAGGCGTCTTGCTGATGGGTCCCCCCGGGACCGGCAAGACTTTGCTCGCCCGAGCCATCGCCGGCGAGGCCAACGTGCCGTTCTTCTCGATCTCGGGGTCGGATTTTGTCGAGATGTTCGTCGGGGTGGGCGCTTCGCGTGTTCGCGATCTCTTCGAGCAGGGCAAGAAGAACGCTCCGTGCATCGTCTTTATTGACGAAATCGATGCGGTCGGGCGTCATCGCGGGGCCGGTCTCGGCGGCGGCCATGACGAGCGCGAGCAGACGCTCAACCAACTGCTCGTCGAGATGGACGGCTTCGAGACCAACGAGGGAGTGATCCTGATTGCCGCGACCAACCGTCCGGACGTGTTGGATCCGGCGTTGTTGCGTCCCGGCCGTTTCGACCGCCAGGTCGTCGTCGGTCGCCCGGACATACGGGGTCGCGAGCAGATCCTCAAAGTGCACATGCGCAAGATCGCCGCGGACAAGAAGGTCGACGTTACGGTCATCGCGCGCTCGACACCGGGGTTCTCGGGCGCCGATCTGGCCAACCTCGTCAACGAGGCGGCGCTGCACGCCGCGCGCCGCAGCCGCAAGTCCGTCGTCCAAATCGACTTCGAGGTTGCCAAGGACAAGGTACTGATGGGCGCCGAGCGCAAATCGATGATCATCAGCGACGAGGAAAAACGGGCCACCGCGTACCATGAAGCCGGCCACGCGCTCGTCGCGATCAAGATGCCGGAATCCGACCCCGTGCACAAAGTCACGATCATCCCACGTGGCCGCGCACTGGGCGTGACCCAGACCCTCCCGGTCGATGACCGTCACACGCACTCCAAGGAGTACCTCGAATCCACGATCGCGATGCTGATGGGCGGACGAGTTGCCGAGGAACTGCGGCTCAACCGGTTAACCACCGGCGCCAGCAACGACTTCGAACGAGCCACCGATCTGGCGCGCAAGATGGTCACCGAGTGGGGTATGTCCGAGAAGATGGGACCACTCACGTTCGGTAAGCAGGAAGAACAGATCTTTCTCGGTCGAGAGATTTCGCAACACCGCGATTACAGCGAGTCGACCGCCGTGGACATCGACACGGAGGTCCGGCGGATCGTGACCCAGGGCTACGAGATGGCCCAGCGGATTCTCAGGGAGAACGACGACGCGTTGACAAAAATCGCCGAGGCGTTGCTGGAACGCGAATCGATCGATGCATCGGACATCGAGTTGATCCTCAAGGGCCAGCCGCTCCCCGATCTACCGGAGCCCACCGAGGACGCCGGGACGGACGACGTGGACGCCGTTCCGGAGAAGTCGGACGATCTCGAGTCCGACGGTCCGGCCGTGTTGCCCAAACCGGACGAACAACCGGCCTAGTCCACGCTTGTCGAAACGCCGGATAGCCCCATATTAAGGTCATGCACCCGCGCGCCGATCACGAGCTGACCTTCGCCGACAGGACATCCATGACGCTGGGTTTGAGGACGCTCGTGATGGGTGTGCTCAATGTCACGCCGGACTCGTTCTCCGACGGCGACCGCTACCCCGACCTCGGCTCAGCACTCGAAAAAGCCCGGCGGATGGTCGATGAGGGTGCGGACATCATCGACGTCGGGGGCGAGTCAACCCGTCCAGGGGCCGAGCCCGTCGACCCGGCGGAAGAAATCAACCGTGTCGTTCCCGTGATCGAAGGGATCAAGAAGAGCATCGACGTTCGTGTCTCGGTGGACACTCGCAGGGCGAGCGTGGCTCGCCGCGCCATCGACGCGGGTGTGGACATGATCAATGACGTATCCGCACTGAACGATCGGGCGATGCTGCCGCTATTGAGAGAAACCGGGACGCCGGTCGTGTTGATGCACATGCGCGGCGAGCCGCGGACGATGCAGCGCGAGACGCGCTACGAGGACATCGTCGCGGAAGTCGCCGGTTTCCTCCAAGATTGCGCGGCGACGGCCGTCGAGGCGGGCCTACCGGATGATAGAATTCTGATCGACCCTGGTATTGGTTTCGGTAAATCCGTGGCGGGGAACCTGACTTTGCTCGATGAATTGCCGGCGCTAGCGAAGATCGGCCGGCCGATCCTGATCGGCGCGTCACGCAAATCGTTCATCGGAAAGGTGCTGGATCTACCCGTTGGGGATCGACTCGAAGGAAGTTTGGCGATCGCCGCATTCGCGGCGGCGCAGGGCGCGCACATCGTGCGCGCCCACGATGTCCGTGCCACGTTGCGGGTGGTGCGGATGATGGATGCCATCCGCAGCACGCAACGCCCGGTCCGACCGTAGCGCAACGGGAAGGCCGGGGGCGGAACAGAGATGCTCGAACGGCTTTACACAGCGCTGCAGTTACAAGACCTGACCCTCTGGGCGGTCTTCGATATCTTCCTGCTGGCGCTGCTGATCTATCAGCTGTTGCTCCTGATCCGTGGAACCCGCTCGGTCAATATTCTGGTCGCATTGGCCGTGCTCGTATCGCTTTACTTTATGACCGGACCGGGACTGATCGAACTCAATGCGGTCCACAGCGTACTGGGCAACCTGCTTCTGTACATCCCGCTGGCGGTCTTGATCCTGTTCCAACAACAGATCCGCCGAGCGTTGGCCAGTCTCGGCACCAACCCACTGAGCGCGTTCTTGCCCAAGCGTGTCGAGAACCGATTGATCGATGAGATAACTCTCGCTGCGACGGCCCTGTCCAGCAAGCGTGTGGGCGCGTTGATCGTAATCGGGCGCGACATGGGGCTGCGTACATTTTGCGAGACAGGGATCGGACTCGACGCGCTGGTGTCCTATGACCTGATGATGAACATCTTCATTCGCCGGTCCGCGTTGCACGACGGGGCCGTCGTGATCGAGGGCGGGCGCATCAAGGCGGCTTCGTGCTTCCTGCCGCTAACCACGACGCCGAGTTTGTCTCGCCGCTTCGGCACGCGTCACCGCGCCGCGATCGGCATCACCGAAGAGTCGGACGCGCTGGCGGTGACCGTCTCGGAAGAGACGGGTGGGATCTCCCTCGCGGTCGGTGGTGAGATACTGGAAGGGCTGAACGCCCAGACGCTCCGCGACCACCTCACCGAAGAGTTGGCGTCGCAGATGGACGAGAAGAAAGCGGCCCCGGCGCTGGTGGCGCGAGAGGCCGGCGATGTTTGACCGAGTGCTGAACAATTGGCCACTCAAGGTCGTCGCGATGTCGCTGGCCTTCGCAATATGGGTCTTCGTTTCAGGTGAAAAGACCATGGTGCAGGATTTCTCCGTCCCGCTCGACGTCCAACTGCCCGATCATCTGGCGTTGCTCGAAACGCCGGAGGACGTGGCCTCGGTTCGCCTGCGCGGCCCCGAGAGTCTGATAGGCCGGGTCGATCCGCGGGTCATGGAGTTGAGCGTCGCGTTGGACGACATAGGGTTGGGCGAGCACGACGTTCACCTGTCCAAATCCGATGTGTCGGGCGTGCCTCGGGGTGTCGACATTGAACGCATCGACCCGGCCCGTTTGAAGATTCGCGTCGACGATCGCGACAGCCGAAAGTTCCCGCTCGACGTCGTATTCCTGGGACAGCCCCCACAGGGCTACGCCTTCTACGGCACCCGAGTCACACCCGCGGAGTTGACGCTCGAGGGACCCCGGAGCCAACTCGACCTGGTCGACACGCTCCAGACCGGAACCGTCCGGTTGGACCAGCGAACGGAGCCGTTTACGGTTACGGTTCGTGTGACCCCGGAGCTCCCCGGACTGAGCGTCGTAGAACCCGATCCCGTAGAGGTGCATGTCGAGGTCGATGTGGCACCGGTCGAGCGTACTTTTTCCGCGGTCCCGGTCGAGGCCATCGGGCAGTCTTACGAAACCTCGGTCTCGCCGGTGCAGACATCCGTAACATTGACCGGACCGCCGGCGTTGCTGGAGCGCTTGCGTTCTAAACAGTTGCGATTGGTCGTCGATGTGAGCACCTTGACCCCGTTCGACCGGCCGCGCCAGGTGCCCGTCCATCTCGACCTGGTCGATGTGCCGGTCGAAGAAATGTCGCGGATCTCGATGAAGACCGTCGGTCGTCGAGATGTTTCCGTGCTGGTCTCGGAGCAAAGACTGCAGTGAGCAAGCGTTTATTCGGGACCGACGGAATCCGTGCCGTCGCGGGGAAGGCACCCCTGGATCCATCCACCGTGCGACGTCTCGGCGTTGCGCTGGTTCGTCTGCACGCGGGGACAAACGGCTCACCGCGCGTCTTGCTCGGACGCGATACGCGCGAATCCGGACCGTGGCTGCGAGATGCGTTGGCGGCGGGTGTGGTCGCCGCGGGCGGTGAGGCGATCGACGCGGGCTTGATCACGACCCCGGGTCTCGCCTGGGTTCTGGGCCGGCATCGGTTCAACGCGGGCGTGATGATCTCGGCAAGCCACAATTCCTTCGAGGACAACGGGCTCAAGACGTTCGATTCCAACGGAGTCAAGCTGGGTGACGATGTCGAGCGCGAAATCGAAGCGTTGATCCTCGACGAGGGCATCGATGACCCCGGTGAACCCGCCGGCAAGGCAGAGATCCGGACCGAGGACATCGACGGCTATGTCGAACACTTGAAGAACTCGGTGAATCGCGACCGCCTGAGCGGATTGCGGATCGCGCTCGATTGCGCCAACGGCTCGGCGTGCGAAATCGGGCCGAAGATTTTTCGCGCTCTGGGTGCGGAGGTGCATTCGATCGGCGTCGAACCGGACGGCCGGAACATCAACCTGAACTGCGGGTCGCTGCATCTGGACAGCCTGGCCGCATTCGCGCGAAGCAAGGGTTGCGACATCGGCTTGGCATTCGACGGCGACGCCGATCGTTGCCTGGCAGTGGATCGCAACGGCCGTGTTGTCGACGGCGACGCGATTCTCTTTATAGCGGGACGCCAACTCAAACGAAGCGGGCGGCTTCGTGGCGATGGTCTTGTCGCCACGATCATGAGCAACTTCTGGCTCGAGGAACGGCTCGGCGCCGAGGGTGTCCAACTCCACCGCACCAGGGTCGGTGACAAATACGTGCTGGAAACGATGCACGGCGAAAACCTGATCCTTGGCGGCGAACAGTCCGGGCACGTCATCTTCGGCGAACACGCGACCACGGGCGACGGCATCCTGACCGGATTGATGCTGATCGATGCCGTGCTGGCCGGCGACGAGACGCTGGACCAGATCGTCGACGGGATCACACCGTACCCCCAAGTGCTGATTAATGTGCCCGTCCGGGAAAAGCCCGATCTGAGGACTCATGGGATCATTGGACCGGCGGTCACGGGCGCAGAGGACGCTCTGGCCGGATTGGGACGGGTCGTTCTGCGTTATTCGGGCACCGAACCGCTGGTTCGTGTCATGCTCGAAGGGAAGGATGCGGATCAGGTCCGTCTACAGGCCGAACGACTCGCCGGGGTGATACGAGACGCGTTGGGAGTCTAACCGTTGAAACTACTGGGTATCGAGCTGGCCACGGACACCGTTGAGGGTACTGCGGCGCGCACACTCGTGGTGCTCGGGCCCGGCGGTGAGATCGAGCGCATCGAACGGATCGCCGGCGTGCCGGCGATCGCCACCGAGGTCGGACGCATTGCCGACGGCGAACCGTTCCTGCTCGGCGTCGACATCCCGGTCGTCGTCCCCGCCAAGTCCACACGGGTGCGTCCGGTTGAGAGCCTGCTCCGCCGGCGCTTCCGCCAGAAAATGCGCGCGGGCGGGCGGGCGGCTCACAAGGGTTCCGTACCTGGCGAGACGCTGATGGCCGGCTTGGCGACCGCCGGTTATCCGTGCCTGCCCTACCCCGACCGCGATAGACGACGCAGTGGGCTCGCGGAGACTCTGCCGGCGCTGGTGCTCAAATCGCTGCTGTGGCAACGCTCGCCGATCGCCGAGGATCGCGACTTTCAGAGTCAGGAGGAGCTGTTTCGGGCGTGGACCGCACCGGCCTACCGGCGGGCCGCGCTGCCGGCACGGAGCGGTTGGGCCGATCAGGCGATCGCGTTGGAGACGACACTCGCCGCACTTGGCTCGGTCGACGGCTACGACTTCTCGGTCGTGTGGGAGGCCCTGGGCCAGGCCTCGTCACCGGACGACACCGAAAACGCCGCCGCGTTGTTCGATGCGATCCTGATCGGAGCGACCGCCAGACGGTACCTGGAAGCTCCGGAGAGTTGTTTGTTTGCGGGTGAACGTGACGATGGATACATCATCGTCCCCGCGGACAGCCTGATGCGCCGGATGTGGCTATCCGACAACGGACCGGCCAGCGGCGAGTTGTTCCCAAGGGCTTCGTTGCGCGAGCGC
>Ga0224508_10001327_pt1 | contig 22290 bp, 20 predicted proteins | sample SF_Jan12_sed_USG_4_FD_170157 | JGI IMG/M metagenome (GOLD analysis project Ga0224508, IMG submission 170157) | Sediment microbial communities from San Francisco Bay, California, United States - SF_Jan12_sed_USGS_21 | ecosystem: Environmental > Aquatic > Marine > Sediment | place: USA... | reverse complement strand
GCTCGCCGAGCGCCAGGCCCTGGAGCCCGACCGAGAGGCGGGCGTTGTTCATCATCGTGAACATGTACCGCATACCCTGATTCTCTTCGCCGATCAGGTACCCGACAGCACCGTCACCATCGCCGTAGGACAGGACACACGTCGGGCTGGCATGGATGCCGAGCTTGTGTTCGATCGACACGCAGGTGATGTCGTTGCGGGCGCCGAGGGTGCCATCGTCGTCGACGAGGAACTTCGGCACGATGAAACAGCTGATGCCCCTGGTTCCCGGCGGCGCGTCGGGCGTTCGGGCCAGCACGAGATGCACGATGTTCGCGGCCATGTCGTGATCGCCGAAGGTGATGAAGATCTTCGTGCCGGTGATCCGGTACGTGCCATCGTCTCGGCGCTCGGCCCTCGCCGCCAGCGCGCCGACGTCGGAGCCTGCCTGTGGTTCCGTCAGGTTCATCGTGGCGGTCCACTCCCCCGACACCATCTTCGAGAGATAGGTGTGATGTTGCTCCTCGCTGCCGTGGTGGGTGAGCAGATCGATCGCGCCCTGGGTGAGCAGCGGGCACAACGAGAAGCCCATGTTCGCCGCGGTGAGCATCTCCTGCAGTGCGAGCCCGACGATCAACGGGAAACCGCCGCCGCCATGGGCAGGGTCGAACGGCACGCCGCACCAGCCGGCATCGACGTACTTCGAATACGCGGCGGCGAACCCATCGGGTGTGGAGATCGACCCGTCGTCGTGACGGACGCTCCCGCGCTGATCGCCGACTCGGTTGAGCGGCGCGATCACCTCGGCCATGAACCGCCCGGCCTCGTCGACGACGGAATGGACAGTGGCGGGGTCCAGCCAGTCGAAGGCTTCGAGCGCGAGCACGTCGTCGAGGCCGGCGAGGTTCTCGAGCGCAAACCTCATGTCGGTGACTGGCGGCCGGTATTCAGTGGTCACGGATCCTCCGGAGTCGACGTCTCGGAGCGGTCAATCGTATCCACGGGCATCGACCCCCGCCGGAGCGGCCGGGCGATCCGCGTGGGCAACGCGCGCGTCGCCTCGGCTGCTTCCCGCACGCTCCTGCGGATGGTGCGGCGCTCGAGATGGCCGACCGAAACACCGTTCCGGACTGCGATGACCTGGTTGACCTCGGCGCCGAGCAGCAGTCCGATGGTCAACACGTAGACCCACAACAACATCGTGAGCACGCCACCGACCGCGCCGAGAATCGCATTCGAGCCGCCGATCGCCGAGTCGACGTACAGCTGGAAGCCGATCGTTGCTCCGACCCAGAAGATCGCGGCCACGATCGCCCCCGGAACGTCCCAGCGCCACTTGGTGAGATGCAGAGGAGCGACGTGGTAGATCGTCGCAGCCCAGAACACGAGCGCGACGAAGGCCACGATGGGCCCGATTGCCGACCACGTGCTCGTGAACCAGGTGCCCAGTTGGCCGCTGCGTCCGAACAGAGGGCCCAGGAACAGCATCGTGATGGTCAACGCCCCCACGATGACCGTGCCGATGCCCAAGATGATGGCGGTTGCCCTGGTGTGGAACCACGATCGGTCGGTCTCGATGTCGTAGGCGATGTCGAGTGCTCCGACCACTGCGTTGAAGCCTCGGGACATGCTGAACAACGCGAAGACGATACCGATGGTCAAGGCGCCGCCACTCGGTGAACGGAAGAGGTCGCTGACCGCGTCGGAGATCGGCCCTGACTCCGAACCGAGCGCATCGTTGATGCCCTCGACGATCTCGGCCTCGGCCCGGGCCGCCACATCGGCGGAGAGCAATGTGTCGAGCGACCCGAGCGTGGCACCGAACACCAAGAGCCCCGGGAAGATCGACAGGACCAGCCAGAAGGCGATCTCGGCCGCGAGCCCGCCACAACGATCCTTCGACCACTCGTGCGCGATGTCGAGGACGAAGCGTCCCGCGAAGCGCGCACCCGGGATGCGGCCGAGCTGGGCGAGCAGGGTCTTCACGACTCAGAGGTTTGCATGCGTCCCGGGCTCATGGTGGCATCACCGCGCTGGCGCGTCCCGGTCGCGTGGGTCAGGCGACGATCTCGACGGGGGTGCCCAGCGGTAGTTCGTTCGCGAGGAACTCGATGATGTCGTTCGGGACGCGGACGCAACCCGACGACACCGCCGTCCCGACGAGCTCGGGTGAGTTGGTTCCGTGAATCGCGATCACCGGGAGGCCGCCGTTGAACGAATCGAGGGACTCGCTGAACGCAGAGAGACTCAGGATCCAGCTCCCGTACACACCACCGCCGCCCTCGAGCTTGTCGTTCACGAAGTAGCGGCCGAGCGGTGTGGGCGCCGACTCACGGCCGATCACCGCATCGGTCTCGCTGATCAGGTCGTCGCCGTCGAACACCTGCACGAAGAAGTCCGACAGATCCACCATCGCGTGATACCGGTGCGTCTCGAAGCTGAACCCGTCGGTGTCGACCCAGGCTTCGCTGCCGTTGGGTCGAACCGGGAGCTGGACCTTCACCCATTCGTCGCCGACGCTTCCCTCGGTGACCATGAGCGTGAGGGGCGACCCGAAGTACGTGGGATTGAGCACATGCTGATCGAACTGGACCTTCTCGCCGTCGGGCTCGCCGAACACCTCGACGGATCGGAACGTCGGCTCGCCGGCGATGGTTCGACCGGTGGTCGGGTCGGCGGTGATGGTGACGACCTCCCACGGATCGGCCGGCTCGGGCACGTCGTCGGGCGCCGACGCGACGACCTCGACCTCGACGGGTGCGGGCTCGACAGTCGGTCGCTCGATCGACGTCGTGGTGAGCTCGGGCCGAGCGCCGCCGCTGCACGCCGCGGCGAGGAGCGTCATCGCAACGACGATCGCACCCGGCCGATACGGGCGACGCAGCAGGACACGCATCCGAACATTGTGCCGCGTATCGGCCCCGAACCGAACCGCACTAGCGTCCACCCCATGAGTGCGTCCCTCCGGCCCGTCGCCGACGGCGTCAGCGTCTGGCTCGACGCGATGCCGAATCCGTCACGCGCCAACGCCGGAGTCATCCACGACGCCGACGGCATCACGTTGGTCGACTCGTTGGTCGCACCCTCCGCTGCGAGCGAGCTCGCGGATGCCCTGAACGCGACCGACGTGCCTCTGCGAAGACTCGTGTACACCGGCGCGACCACCACCCAGGTCGGCGGCTCCTCGGTGTTCCCGCTGGCCGCTGTCTACGGATCGGCCCAGATCAGCGCCGAGCTCGAGTTGTCGGCGAACCCCGACGGCCTCCGGCGGCTGCATCCCGAGTTCGCGGCCGAGTTCGACGATCTCGCCGTGCGGGGCGTGACCCACGTCGTGGGCGAGCCCGCATGGGTCTCGGCCACGGCCATCGCCGTCCCGGTCGAAGGTCCGCTTCCCGGCAACCTGGCCGTCCAGGTACCCGCGGCCGGCGTCGTCTTCGCGGGATCGGTCTGCTCGTTCGGCGTCGTGCCGCTGGGATTCAGCGCGGACCTGGCGGCATGGGCATCGGGGCTCGATCGGCTCCTCGAGCTGGGATCGATCATCGTGCCCGGAATCGGGCCCGTCGGTGGGGAGCGCGAGCTGAGCGTGCTCCGCGACTACCTCCTGGCGTGTTGTCACGCGGGCGGCGACCTCGCCGGTCTTCCTGCCGGCCCATGGATCGACTGGCCCGGTCACGAGCTCCATGCCGTCAATGTCGAACGGGCGGCAATCGTCGCCGCGGGACGAGACGAGATCCCCTCGTCGATGCTCCGGCTCCTCGGGTTGGGCTGAACGGACAGGAGCGGCGCGACGGTGAATGCCAAGATGACGACGTGACGCTGCGAACCGTGGTCTGGGGAACGGGAAACGTCGGGAGACCGGCGATACGAGCCGTGCTGGGGCACGACGCCCTCACCCTGGCCGGCGTCATCGTCGCCGATCCGGCCAAGATCGGTCTCGACGCGGGCGATCTCGCTGGCGTGGCGGCCACCGGTGTCGTGGCAACCGACGGCATCGACGAGGTGCTCGCGGCCGAGCCCGACGCCGTGGCGTACACCGCCTCGGCCGACTTCCGGCCCGACGAGGCGATGGACGACATCGAACGTTGCCTCCGCGCGGGCGCCGACGTGGTCACTCCCGGGCTCTACCCCCTCTACCACCCGCCATCGGCGCCCGAGCCGATGCGCGCCCGGTTCGACGCCGCGTGCGCTGACGGGTCCACGTCGTTGTTCGCGACCGGGATCGACCCGGGTTGGAGCTTCGACATCCTGCCGCTCCTGTTGTCGGGTGTCGCCGCGAACATCGAGGAGATCAGGTGTCAGGAGATCTTCGACTACTCCACCTACGATGCCCCTGACGCAGTCCGCGACCTCGTCGGGTTCGGCACTCCCATGGACCGCACGCCGCCCATGCTGTTGCCGTCGGTGCCGACGTCGGTGTGGGGTCCGATGATCCGTGTCCTCGCCGACGGGCTCGGCGTCCAGCTCGACGACATCACCGAAACGTCGCAGCGGCGAGCGCTCGACGCCGACGTCGACATCGCCGGGATGGGCGTGTTCGAACGGGGAACCCAGGGCGCATTCCGCTTCGAGGTACGGGGAATGGTCGGCGGGCGGCCCGTGCTCGTCGTCGAACACATCACCCGCATCGTCGATGACATCGCACCCGACTGGCCCACGCCGCCGAGCGGTGACCAGGGCTGTCACGTCGTCCGCATCACCGGCCGTCCCAGCCTCCACGTCACCATCAGCGCGCGCGACAGCAGTTCACACAATCCCGCCGAAGGCGGGAATGCCTCCGCCGCCAGCCGGCTCGTGAACGCGATACCAGCGGTGTGCGATCAACCGCCCGGCCTGGTGCACCCGCTCGACCTTCCGCTCGTCACCGGGCGGGGCCAGCTCGCCTGAGCGGGCGTCGCCTCAGCTGCAGCCGCTGGTCGTCCCGCAGTTCGTGCAGACGTGACACGCCCCGGCTCGCACCATCTGCGTCCCGCACTGCATGCAGAAGGGCGCATCGCGGTTCGTCCGGGCCCCGAGCTCGAGTACCGGCTGGTGATGCGACGTGGGCGGATCGGGCGGCACGTCGGGACCCTGGACGTTCTCGGTCACCTGCTCCTCGACCCCGGGGAGCGTCGGCTGGAGCCGCTCGCCGGTGGTGAAGATGTTGAGCTCGGACCGCTCGGCCGGGGACAGGTACATCACGGCGAGCTTCCGGAACAGATAGTCGATGAGGCTCGACGAGATCCGCAGATCGGGGTCATCGGTCATTCCCTGCGGCTCGAATCGCATCCCGACGAAGGCATCGACGAACGCCCGGAGAGGAACGCCGTACTGGAGCCCATGGCTGATCGAGATCGCGAACGCGTCCATGATCCCGGCCAACGTCGAGCCCTGCTTCGAGACCCTGACGAAGATCTCGCCGGGACGGCCGTCGTCGTACTCGCCCACGGTGACGAATCCCTTGCAGTCGGCCACACGGAACTCGAACGTGCGCGAGTGCCTGTCGCGCGGCAGCCGGCGGCGCACCGGTTCACCGTGCGAAGTGATGATGTCGGCAACGACGGGAGGCGACGTCTCCTCATCGCCGTTTCCGACCGACAGTGGCTGGCCCAACTTGGAGCCGTCGCGGTAGATCGCGACCGCCTTCACACCGAGGCGCCACGCGTCGAGGTAGAGGTCGGCGATGTCGTCGACGGTCGTCGACTCTGGGACGTTGACGGTCTTCGAAACGCCACCGCTGAGAAACGGCTGCACCGCCGCGATCATCCGGACGTGCCCGAGGTGGTGGATGACGTTGTCACCCATCGAACACGCGAACACCGGAACGTGGTCGGCCGCGAGATGCGGTGCGCCGAGGACACTGTGATTCTCGTCGACGTAGGCCACGATGTCGTCGATCTGGTCGAGGTCGTAGCCGAGTCGGCCCAGCGCCCGCCGCACCGTTTGGTTGACGATGCTCATCGTGCCGCCGCCGACGAGCGTCTTCGTCTTCACGAGCCCCAGATCGGGCTCGATGCCCGTGGTGTCGCAGTCCATCATGAAGCTGATCGTGCCGGTGGGCGCCAGCACGGTGGCCTGCGAGTTCCGGACACCGTTGAGCTCGGCCGCCGTGCACGCTTCGTCCCACGCCCGCTGCGCAGCTTCGAGAACCGTCGGCTCGGCCAGATCTTCGTCGAGCTCGGCAACAGCCTGCTGGTGCATCCGAAGCACGCCGAGCATGGCGTCGCGATTGCTCTCGAAGCCGTTGAACGGACCGAGCCTGCCGGCCATACGAGCCGATGCCGCGTACGCCTCGCCGGTCATCAGTGCCGTGATCGACCCGGCCACGGCCCGACCGGCATCGCTGTCGTAGGGCAGGCCGAGCGCCATCAACAGCGCCCCGAGATTCGAGTAGCCCAGACCGAGCTGGCGGAAGTCCTCGGTGGTGTGGGTGATCTTCGGCGTCGGATAGTGGGAGTTGGAGACGAGGATCTCCTGGGCAGTGATCACGACATCGACCGCGGCACGGAAGCCGTCGACATCGAAGCTGTTGTCGGTGTCGAGGAACGACAGCAGATTCAGGCTGGCGAGGTTGCAGGCGCTGTTGTCGAGGTGGAAGTACTCGCTGCACGGATTGCTGGCCGTGATCCGGCCGGCGTTCGGCGCCGTGTGCCAACCATTGATGGTCGAGTCGAACTGGATTCCGGGGTCGGCACAGGCCCACGAGGCCTCTGCGATCTGGCGGAACAGATCGCCGGCCCGAACGGTCTCGAGCGTCTCGCCGGTTCCCCGGCTCGTGAGCTGCCAGTCGTCGTCGGCCTCGACGGCCTCCATGAACTCGTCGGTCACGCGAACCGAGTTGTTGGCGTTCTGGTACTGGATCGAGAACGCGTCGTCGCCGTCGAGACCCATGTCGAATCCGGCGGCGCGGAGCGCGAGCGCCTTCTGCTCCTCGCGCGCCTTGCACCAGATGAACTGCTCGATGTCGGGATGGTCGGCGTCGAGCACGACCATCTTGGCCGCGCGGCGCGTCTTGCCGCCCGACTTGATGGTGCCCGCTGATGCATCCGCGCCTCGCATGAAGCTCACCGGACCGCTCGCGGTCCCGCCGCCCCGCAACGGCTCCCGGCTCGACCGGATTTTCGAGAGATTCACGCCGGCGCCGGAGCCGCCCTTGAAGATCATGCCCTCCTCGGCGTACCAGTTGAGGATGGACGCCATGGTGTCGTCGACACCGAGGATGAAACAGGCGCTGGCCTGAGGCACGACGTCGTCGACGCCGATGTTGAACCACACCGGCGAGTTGAAGGCCGCCATCTGGTGCACGAGCAGATGGGACAGCTCGGCGCTGAAGGTCTCGCCCTCGGCCTCGTCGGAGAAGTAGCCGCCCTCGAGGCCCCAGGCGGTGAGCGTGTCGACCACCCGCCCGATGACCTGGCGCAGCGATGTTTCGCGCTCGACCGTACCGAGGGTGCCGCGGAAGTACTTCTGCGTGACGATGTTGACGGCATTGTCCGACCACGAGGTCGGGAACTCCACACCGGTCTGTTCGAACGCGACCGAGCCGTCGACGTAGTTCATGAGTCGAGCGTCGCGCCGGGCCCATTCGACCTCGTCGAAGGGATGAACGCCGACGCTGGTGAGGTGTCGAACGATCCCGAGCGACTGGTGTTCGGGGGCCAGTGTCATTGAGTCCTCCAGGTGAGCGACCTCGTCGCGGGGCGATTCATTCTACCGGCCGCGCGCACTCGGCTGATGTCAATCGACATCGACGAACACCCGGGACCGATGTGCAGCAGGGACTGGGATGCAGCAACAGGTAGAGGTCGACCCAGGAGGCAACAGTCGCCCGGAAATCGCCCTCAAGGAGTCGTCTGACCCACCTAGATCCTGAGACGTCAGCCACCATCCGGTGCTGTCATCCCAGTCCCATGGCGGCGCTCACGCTACGGACTCCTCCCTGTGGATCGAAAGTGGAAGAGCTGGGGATTTCTCGTCTCACCTGTGTACGTGCTGTGGATACGCGTCAGAATCCGGCCCCGCGGCCCATCGCGCTATCGTCGCCCCGGATGGCGAAGTCCTCCCATGCGAACGGCGCCGACAGCCCGACCTTCGCCGCGCTCGAACCGGCCGGCGCGGATCCTGTCGATATCGCCGCCCGCTACGAGGCCGACCTCCGGGTGCGGGCCGACGGCGGGTCCTGGCTCGTGATGAACATGATCGCGAGCGTCGACGGCGCCATCGCGATCGACGGTGTGTCCGGAGGCCTCGGCGGCGCACCGGACCGGCAGGTCTTCTCGGCGCTGCGGGGGTTGGCCGACGCCATCCTCGTCGCAGCCGGAACGGCCCGAGCCGAGGGGTACGGGCCGCCACGGATGAGTGAACGAGCCGGGGAACGACGGTGGGCACGTGGCCAAGCGCCGACGCCGCTCGTCGCGCTGGTCACGAGATCGCTCGACCTCGACCCGACCACGTCGCTGTTCGTCGATGCCGAGCGCCGCCCGGTGATCTACACGACCGAGCGCTCGGACCCGGAACGGCGTGACGCGTTGAGCGATGTGGCCGATGTGATCGACGCGGGCGACGCACAGGTCGATCTCGCAGAAGTCGTGCGCGACCTCGGCGATCGTGACTGTCGGGTCGTGCTGGGCGAGGGTGGCCCGAGCCTCAACGCACAGCTGTTCGCCGACGATCTCGTCGACGAGCTGTGCCTCAGCCTCTCGCCTCTGGTCGTCGGCGGCGCCGGTGGCCGCATCCTCCGGGGGGCCGAGCTCCCGTTCAGGGCCCACATGTCGCTCGATCGCGTGCTCTGCGCCGACGACTTCTTGTTCCTGCGTTACCTGCGTGGTCCACGCTGACGAACAGTGCGCTTGCCGGGGTCAGGCCGACTTCGGCGGGGTCGCCTTGAGCAGGCCGACCTCGCGTTGGAAGTCCTCGGGGTCGTCGAAGCCCTTGTAGACGCTCGCGAACCGTAGGTAGGCGACATGGTCGATTCCGGCGAGCCATTCGAGCACGTCGAGGCCGAGCTGTTCGCTCGACACACGCCCCGAGCCGAGCCGCACCTCCTCCTCGACTGCGTCGGCGAAGGCCGCGATGGCATCCTCGTGGACGGGTCGACCCTTGACGGCGACCGCGACGCCGTCGACCAGCTTCGTCCGATCGAATGGCACCACCTCGCCCGATCGCTTCACCACGGCAACCGGCTGTTCGTCGAGGCGCTCGAAGGTCGTGAACCGACGACCACACGAGACGCACTCCCGCCGGCGGCGAGTGACCCTCCCGTCGTCGGACAGGCGTGAGTCGACGACCCGGTCATCGATCGAGGCACAGTCGGGGCAGCGCACTGCCGCACCATAACGCCCCGCGAACACGACGGGATGCACCGCCTCGGGCCCGACTGCCGCCGACTTTCGACGGTCGCCGGCCCTTACCGTCGGACAACGGTCAACTGGCAGGCAGTACCAGCCGCTGTCCGACGGTAAGGGCCGACGATCCGTTCAGCAGCACCAACAGGTCGACCGTGTCGCGCACGTCGCCGTCGGTGTCGATGGTGGCCGCGATCGACCAGAGCGTGTCGCCGGGCTGCACCACCGCGACCGTGGAGTCGGCGGTACCCGTGGCTCGGGCGGTGTCGGTGAACCACGTCCCGGCGAGCTGCACTGCGCTCGACCAGACGACGAGCAACAACAACACCAGGACGACGGCGGCCGCGACCCGGCGCCGGCGATACACCGCGGCATCGAGGCGGACCCCGACGGGTGAGCCGTGGATTGTGTGGGGCGGGTGAGCGAGTGCGACTGCCATGTTCTCGATTGTCCTCTGGGGGTGTGACAGTCCCGGTTCGCACCTCGGCGTCGAGGATGCTTGACGGGGAACGGATGTTCGGCGAACATGGGTTCGGCGAACAGATGTTCGTCACTACACTACGAACACACGTTCGTGTCAATACCGAACTTCCGATCGCCCATCGTCGAACCCACCTCTCCCCCGCCCACATCCGAAGGGACGCCGCCCATGCCCGATGTCACGCTCACCGATCGTCAGCGTCAGATCCTCGAGTTCATCGACGCTCAGAACCGAGAGCGCGGGTACCCACCATCGGTACGCGAGATTTGCGCGGCCGTCGGTCTCACCTCGCCGTCCACCGTGCACTCGCACCTCGCCAGCCTCCAGAAGCTGGGGTTCTTGCGCCGCGACCCCACCAAACCCCGCGCCCTCGAGGTCCGGTACGACCCGACGTCGGGCGCTGCCATCGAGCGCAGGCCGGTCCGCCACGTGCCCCTCGTGGGCGATGTCGCCGCCGGCACGGGCGTCCTGGCGCAGGAGAACGTCGACGAGGTCATGCCGCTGCCCGCCGATCTCACCGGTGACGGCGAGCTGTTCATGCTCACCGTCCGGGGCGATTCAATGATCGATGCCGGCATCCTCGACGGCGACTACGTGGTCGCCCGATCCCAGAACACCGCCGACAAGGGCGACATCGTCGTGGCCGGCATCCCCGGCGACGAAGCCACGGTCAAGACCTTCGCATCGGGCGGCGCCACGGTGGTTCTCGAGCCGGCGAACCCCTCGCTGGAACCCATGCAGTTCCGGCCCGACGAGGTCACCATCTACGGCAAGGTCGTCACCGTCCTGCGCAAGCTCTGAGCCGCCCCGGCCCGGCCGCAGGCGCGGCGGGCCGACTATTCGGTCGTCAACAGGTCGGCGAGCGCCCGGTGGGTGGTCTCGAGCGACGCTCGTTCGAGATGCTCGTCGGCGGTGTGCGCGATCGTCGCGTCGCCCGGACCGAAGTTCACCGCCGGGATTCCTCGCTCGGCGAAGAAGGCCACGTCGGTCCAGCCCAGCTTGGCCCGCACGGCGAGATCGTTGCGATCCACCAGCCTGCGCAGCAGCGGATGTTCGAGACCCGGACGCGCCGACGGGGCGGCGTCGAGCACGTCGAGCCGGTCGTCGGGACCGAGCAGCGGCCCCAGCACACCACGAACATGGTCGGTTGCGGCCGCGACATCGCGATCGGGCGCGAAACGGTGGTTGACGGTGAGCATCACCTCGTCGGGTACCACGTTGCCGGCAACGCCTCCCTCGACGCGCACGGCCTGGAGGGCCTCGTGGAAGGTGCACCCGTCGATGGTGGGTCGGCGAGGTTCGTAGGCATCGATCGCGGTGAGCATGGGCGCGAGGCGATGGATCGCGTTGGTACCCATCCAGGCCCGGGCCGTGTGGGCCCGCTCGCCGGCGAGCGTCACGACCGCCCGCATCGTGCCCTGGCAGCCGGCCTCGATCACCGACGACGTCGGTTCGCCGAGGATGGCGACATCGCCCGCCACCAGACCGGGGTCGGCGGCGAAGAGCTCACGCAGCCCGTTGTGCTCCATCGCCACCTCTTCGCGGGCGTAGAACACGTAGGTCACGTCGCACACCGGCTCGACGATCGTTCGAGCCAGCTCCAACATCACCGCCAAGCCGCCCTTCATGTCGGCCGAGCCCAGCCCCCAGAGCGTGTCGCCATCGACGCGTGGCGTCTCGTTGCCGTTGGCCGGAACGGTATCGGTGTGTCCCCCGAGCACCAGACGGTGGGGCCGGCCCAGCTGGGTGCGCGCCACGACGTTGTCGCCGACGCGGACGACGTCGAGGCCGGGGACGGGCGCCAGGTCGGCTTCGATCCGCTCGACGAGCTCGGCCTCGGCATGGCTCTCGGACCGGATGGCGACGAGATCGGCGGTGAGCGCGAGCAGGTCGGTCATCGTCAGAGCGCGATCCCGTTCTCACGCAGCACGTCGTTCAGCACCGTCTTGTCGTGGCGCTCGCCCTCGTCGAGCCGTTTGATGACCAGCGCGCACGGCAGCCCGTACGTGCCGCCCCCGAAGTCACGGGGCCGCGTCGCGAGCACTGCGACCGACCACGCCGGAACATGGCCGCGGCTCAGCTCATCGCCGGTCGACGCGTCGATGACGGGGATCGAGTCGTTCAGGATGACACCCGAGCCGAGCACGGCGCCGGCCCCGACGCGGGCGCCGTTCGTGACCATGGCGCGGCTGCCGACGAATGCCTCGTCCTCGATGACGACCGGCGCCGCCTGAGCCGGTTCGAGAACACCGCCGATGCCGACACCGCCCGAGAGGTGCACGTTCCGGCCGATCTGGGCACACGAACCGACGGTGACCCATGTGTCGACCATCGTGTTCTCGCCGACGTAGGCGCCGATGTTCGTGTAGCTGGGCATCATGATGACGCCGCGGGCCTGATAGCTGCCCCAGCGCGCCGACGCGCCGGGTACGACTCGCACCCCGCGACGCTCGTAGTCCGTCTTCAGCGGGATCTTGTCGGCGAACTCGAACGGACCGAGCTCGGTGGTCGTCATCCTCGCGGTCCGGAACAACAACAAGATGGCGTGCTTCAGCCACTCGTGCACGATCACGTCGCCGTCGGGGCCGACCTCGGCGACGCGTGCTCGACCTGCGTCGAGCAGATCGATCGCCTCGGCGATGGCAGCAACCACCTCGGGATCGTCACCCGAAACCAGCTCGGGACTCGACCACAGCTCCTCGATACGTGCCTTCAGCTCTGTCATGTCGGCGACTCTAAGCGGGAGACGGGCGGGCGGTGACACGGCGCTCGATCAGATCGAAGGCTTCGTCGGGCTGGACCATCGCGAGGCGGCAATACGCCGCGCCGGCGGCACCGTAGAGCTCGCCGGGGCTCCCGACCACCCCGAGCTCTCTGGCCAGCCGATCGGCCAGTGTCCAACCGTCGCCGTCGGGCGACTCGATCCAGAGGTAGAAACCGCCGCCCGGAAGATCGACCTGCAGACCCCGGGCACGGAGCAGGCCGGCCATCCGCTCGAGTCGGTTGTGGTAGACGACTCGCTGCGCGTCGACATGGTCGTCGTCGTCGAAGGCACGAACCGCTGCCGTCTGCGCCGGCCCGGGCGGCATCAGTCCGCCGTGCCGCCTGGTCTCCGACAGGTACGCGACGATGTCGGGATCGCCGGCGTAGAAACCCGACCGCAACCCGGCGAGGTTCGAACGTTTCGAGAGCGAGTGCACCGCGACCACACCCTCGATGCCGTGCTGGAGTACGGAGCGACCCGGTGTCGGGAACGGGGCGGGGTCAGGGGTGTCCCAGGTGAACTCGACGTAGCACTCGTCGCTGAACAGCGGTACGTCGTTGGCGCGGGCCCAGGCGGCGGCAGCGCCGAGGTCGTCGAGACCACCAGCGGGGTTGCCAGGGGTGTTGACCCAGAGGCACAGGGCGCGTTCGGCGTCGGACGCGTCGATGGCGTCGAGGGAGAGACGCCACTGGTCGTCGACCGGTACCGCGACGGCCCTGGCACCGGCGAGCGTCGCTCCCATCGCGTAGCTCGGGTAGCTGATGGCCGGATACAGCACGGTGTCGCGGGTGGGAGTGCGGAGCCGCAGCAGGTGCGGCAGACCGGCGACGAGCTCCTTCGTTCCGACGCATGCGGCGAGATGGTTGCTCTCGATGTCGACGCCGAGGCGACGATGCATCCAGCGCGATGCCGCCGCCCGGAAGTCGGCCCGCCCCACCGAGGGCGGATACCCTCGCTCGAAGCCGGACGACGAGAGCGCCTCTACGACCGCTCGCGGCGGTGGGTCACACGGTGCGCCGATCGACAAGTCGACGGCGCCACCCGGGAGCTCGGCGGCGACGGCTCGCAGCTCGTCGAGTCGGTCGTACGGATATGGCGGTGGGACGAATGGGTCTGGCACGGACACTCTTCTACTCGATGACATAGGCCGAGAGGCGCGACACCGATGCCCGCTCGAGCCGAGCGGTGTAGCGCATACCACCCTCACCTGCCCTTTCCACGAGGACCTCGCCTTCGCGGTGCACCGCCGCCATCACATCGCCACGGTCGAATGGCACGAGCAGCTCGCACACCGTGGTGAGTACCCGGATCTTGTCGCTGACGGCGGCAAGCAGCTCGTCGAGGCCGGCGCCGGTGTGGGCGGACACGAACGTCGCGCCGGGGTGATGGCGGCGCAGCACCGCCAGCTCGGTCGATGCGTCGGCCTTGTTGAATGCGAGCACCTCGGGCACGCCGTCCGCGCCGATGTCGTGCAGGACCGAGCGGACCGCGGCGATCTGTGCGTCGGGGTCGACCGCAGTGGCGTCGACGAGATGCACCAACAGGTCGGCGTCGATCACGACGTCGAGCGTCGACTTGAAGGCCTCGACGAGCTGGTGGGGAAGCTTCCTGACGAATCCGACGGTGTCGGAGAGGAACACCATCTCGCCACCGGGCAGATCGAGCCGGCGGGTCGTGGCGTCGAGCGTCGCGAAGAGGCGATCCTCGACGAGCACGTTCGCATCGGTGAGCCGATTCAACAGCGTCGACTTCCCCGAGTTGGTGTAGCCGACCAGAGCCACCGCCCGATTCGCCGATCGCCGACGCCGTTTCGACTGCGTCTGACGGTGCCGCGCGACATCGCGGAGCTCCTGCTGGAGCTTGTGCATGCGCCGCACGACTCGACGACGGTCGACCTCGAGCTGGGTCTCGCCCGGCCCTCTGGTGCCGATGCCACCGGCCTGCTGGCTGAGCCGCTTGCCCGACCCGCGCAGACGGGGCAGACGGTACTGGAGCAGCGCCAGCTCGACCTGGGCCTTGCCGGCAGGACTGTGGGCGTTCTGGGCGAAGATATCGAGGATGACCGCCGTTCGGTCGATGGCGGTCCGGCCGAGAATCTTCTCGAGGTTGGCCTGCTGGGCCGGTGACAGCTCATCGTCGAACACGACCGTGTCGGCGTCGTGGGCATCGGCGATCTCGCCGATCTCGATGGCCTTCCCGCTCCCGATGTACGTGGCCGCGTCGGGACGGTCGCGGCGCTGGGCGACACGGGCGACCTCGTCCGCGCCGGCAGTGTCGACGAGCCGGCGGAGCTCGTCGAGATTCTCGTCGGTCTGCTCGTCGCTGCCGTCGGCGAACGTGAGACCGACCAGCACGATCCGCTCACGGAACGTCCGCTCGATGAATGCCGACTGCTCGCCGCCGTACTCCCCGAATGCGCCGCGGTGGGTATCGCGTTCGCCGGACCGGCCGCTCGGCTCGGGCTCAGACATCGGGCACCTCGATGCGGGCGACGAGGGTTGCCGGCCCGATGAGGTGAACTGTCGGTCCCACTTCGACCGTCGCGCTCCCGCCTGGCATACCGACCCGGACACGGGTCCCGGTGAGCCCCCATCGATTCGCGAGAACGGCACCGACGCAGGCGCCCGATCCACAGGCCTGGGTGATCCCACTCCCCCGCTCCCAGGCGGTCAGGTCGATGCTGTCGTCGCCGCTGGCGGCGATGAACTCGACGTTCGTCCCCGACGGAACGGCGTGCTCGACGACGGGGCCGACGAGCGCGAGGTCGATGGCCGAGGGATCGGTCACCTCGACCACGATGTGGGGATTGCCGATCGCGCCGCTCCCGACCCGTTGCGCGTCGACGAGGGAAGCAGCGAGCTCCTCGGCGTCGCGCGGCGGTGGATCGATGGCCGTCACCTCGCCCATCTCGGCGTCGACCATGGCCGTCAGCACGCCGGCGCCCGGCTCGACCGCAACCAACCGAGGGCCCGCATCGGTCATGACGACGAAAGACGCTGCATCGACACCCCCGTCGATCGCGAGGGCCTGGCCGACACAACGCAGGCCGTTCCCGCTGATTTCGGCCCGGCTGCCGTCGGCATTGTGCAACACCATCCTGGCGTCGGCTTCGGTGTGGGGTACGAGCAGGACGAGGCCGTCGGCGCCGATTCCCTCGGTGCGATGACACAGCTGCCGGGCCAGATCGGACGCGTTCGACGGCTGCTCGGCCACGAAGCCGATCAGGAAGTCGTTGCCGAGACCGTGGTGTTTGGTCAATTGCACGAGTCGAAGTCTCCCAGCACTGCGTCGAGCAGTTCCATCGGATTCTGGTCGGTTCGGTGCCAGATCAGGCGCGGATCTCGGCGGAACCACCGCTCCTGGCGGCGAGCGAATCGTCGGGTGCGCCGGATTGCGAGGTCGATCGCCTCGTCGAGCGTGACCTCGCCGCGGATGTGTTGGAACAGCTCCTTGTACCCGAGTGCCTGGGATGCCGTGCGCGAGATCCCGCCGGGAGAGGCGGCGATGGCTGTCGCCTCGGCGAGGAAGCCGGCGTCGAGCTGGCGGGTGTAGCGGGCCGAGATCCGCTCGTCGACCACCGGTCTGGGGAGCCCGATTGCGACCATGCGGAAGGGCACCGTCGGCGGATAGGCCTTCAGACCCGGTCCATAGGTCGAGAACGGCCGTCCACTGCCCACTGTGACTTCGAGCGCCCGCACGACCCGCCGCCGGTTGCCCGAGACGACTCGACTCGCGGCAATGGGGTCGAGCTCGGCCAGACGCCGGTGCAACGCCTCCGTGTCGGGCTCGGCGTCGAGCTCGGTGACGACGTCGGGGAAGCGGCCCGGAATCTCGAGATCGTCGACGATGCTCCGCAGGTAGAGCCCGGTGCCACCGACGATCACGGGTATGCCGCCCCGGCTCCTGATGTTCGCCATGGCGGTCAGCGCGTCGGCCTTGAAGCAGCTGACGTTGTAGTCGTCGGCCGGGTCGGCCACATCGATCACATGATGACGCACCTCGGCCTGCTCGGCTCGCGTGGGCTTTGCCGTGCCGATGTCCATGCCCCGATACACCTGCATCGAGTCGGCCGAGACCAGCTCGACCAGCTCGTTGCGACGAGCGATCTCGAACGCAAGCGCGGACTTGCCGCTCGCCGTCGGCCCCATGATCACCAGCGTCGTCGTCACAGGAGCTGGGCCAGCTGGAGGTACCAGTCGATCCGCATGGCATCGGGATCGGCGCCATAGGCGTCGAAGAACACCGGCAGCGCGTCGGGTCCGATCCGAGCGAGGAGATCCCGGGCGATGAGCGCCAGATCGAGGTGCCGATCGGCGACGCCGCACGCTTCGAGCCCGATCAGTCCCGCGGCGTTGCCGCGGTCGATCAGGATAGTGTCGAGCGACGGCATCCCGTGACACACGACCAGGTCGATCTCGTCGGGCGGACTCTCGTTGACCAGCTCGAACAGTCGGCGGGGCGAGAATCGACGGAAAGCCGGGTCGAGGTCGTTGGGGCCGAGAGCACCATCGTCGATCCGGCCTCGGGCCCGGTCGAGAGTGACGTCGAGACGCAACGAGAACGGGCACCCGTCGATCACCAGGTCATGCAGAGCGCGGATGGCTGTCGCGGTGGCGGCGACCGTGCCGATGGCATCGAACGCGTGCTCGCCGGAACTGGCGGGCGAGCCGGACACACGCTCGGTGACGAGCCAGTGGTGCCGGTCGTCTCGCCCGGCCTCGATGACGACAGGTGTGCCGGCCCGGCCGACCAGCCAGTCGAGACGATCGCGTTCGAGGTCGAGCTCGGCGTGATGCGCGGGCGTCGTCCACCGATATCGCCGCCTTCCGACGACCACCCCGGTGGTCGATCCGCCCACGTCGACGGGGGCCGCGACAGCGTCGCCCATCAGCTCGACGACCCGTGACGGGGGATCCGGGTACGAGGTCGGCGAGGCCCTCAGACCGACACCACGGGAATGCGGGTCCGGTGCCGGGGCGGCGCGGTCACCGCCACGAGCTCGCCGAGGAGGTAGTGCGACCGGGCTTCGGTCATCGAGATGTCGGCGTAGCTACCCGCCTTGATGGGGCCGTCGACCGGGAAGTGCACGAGCTTGTTCTGGCGGGTGCGCCCGGTCAGGACCGCAGGGTTGCGCTTCGACGGGCCCTCGACGACAACCTCTTCCACTCGGCCGACCCGGGCCTCGTGCTTTCGGCGGGCCGACCGCGTGACGACTGCCCGCAACCGCTCGAACCGTTCGACCGCAACCCCGTGGTCGACGAATCGTTCCGTGAGCGCGGCTGCTTCGGTGCCCTCACGCGGCGAGAAGATGAAGGTGAATGCGCTGTCGTAGCAGGCCTCGGCGGCAACCTCGAGGGTCCATTCGAAGTCGGCGTCGGATTCGCCTGGGAAGCCGACGATGATGTCGGTGCTGACCGCCAGGTCGGCGATGCCGGCTCGGGCGGCGGCCAACTTCTCGAGGTACCGGTCGGCGGTGTAGCCGCGATGCATCGCCGCGAGCACCCTGTCGCTCCCGGACTGGAGCGGAAGGTGCAGGTGCTCGCAGACGGCTGGGGATTCGGCCATCGCGGCGATCGTCTCGGGCCGTAGATCCTTCGGATGTGGGCTCGTGTAGCGCACGCGCCGGATCCCGGGCACCGCAGCCACGGCTTCGAGCAGGTCGGCGAACAGCGGTCGCGCCCGTCGGCGCTCGTCGTCGGCCCACGATCGACCGACCACATCGGCCTCGTCGATCGCGGGCGGCTCGCCCCGCAGTCGCACCGTGAGATCGCGGCCATAGGAGTTGACGTTCTGGCCGAGCAACGTGATCTCGGTCACGCCGTCGTCGGCAAGCCGTTCGACCTCGCCGATCAGGTGGCCGAACGGCCGGCTGATCTCGACGCCGCGCACCGATGGCACGATGCAGAAGGCACAGGTGTTGTCGCACCCGATCTGGATCGTCACCCAAGCCGCGTAGTCGATCTCTCGCCGGGTCGGCAGCGCTGACGGGAAGGCCTCGGCGTCGTCGTGAACTGTTTCCTCGAGGATCTCCAGCACCGGGCCGCCGTCGCGTGCCTCGGCCAACAGCTCGGCCGCGCGCCCGACGTTGTGGGTGCCGAAGACGACATCGACGTGGCCGGCGCGAGCCTGAATGCGGTCACGGTCCTTCTGCGCCAGACAGCCGCCAACGGCGATCTGGACGTCGGGACGTTCGTCCTTGAGCTGTTTGAGGTTGCCGAGCGCGCCATAGAGCTTGTTGTCGGCGTTCTCCCGGATGCAGCACGTGTTCAGCACCACGACATCGGCGTCGTCGAGATCGTCGGCTCGTTCCATGCCGTCCGCTTCGAGCAGGCCGGCGATGCGCTCCGAGTCGTGCTCGTTCATCTGGCACCCGTAGGTGCGGATCAGGTACTTCTGGGCCACCGGACCAGGCTACGCCTCGACCGGCGGGTCGAATCGGTCGCGAAGGGTGAACGCCTCGCTGGTCGGCCCGTTCGCGCGCAGCTTGCCGAGCCGGTCCAAGGCCTCGTCGAGTGATGGCTCGTGCCCGGCGGGGACCCACCACAACACCAGGTGCATCTCCACGCGGGCCTCGAACCACTCGGCGCGGCGCCGCATGATCTCGGCGTGGGAGGTGCGGTAGGTGAAGTCGAACAGCGACTCGGGATCGGCCCACACCGACATGTTGACGATCATCATCTCGTCGTCTTCGACCTCGATGTCGGTCGCATTTCCGCTGTCGCTCTGGAGTCGCCAGACGAACCCGGGCGTCGCTTCCGCGAGTTCGTTGACCCGATCGAGGTTGTCGACGAAATCGGCGACCTGCGGGTGGTCGATGGGCACGAGGAGGCGTGCGACGTTGAACTGCGCGAGCTGCCACCGGGCCGGATCGATCACAGCTGGGCCTCCACTTCGATCTCGACGACCCAGCGGGGATCGAGCAGGCCCGCCACGACCACCATGGTGGCCGGCGGAGGGCCGTCGACGAAGACCTCGCCGTGGACCGATCCGACGGCGTCGGCGACGGCCAGGTCGGTGATGAACATGCGGGTCCGGACCACATCGCCGAAGCCGGCACCCAGCTCGGCCAACGCCTCGCCGACGATGGCGAAACAGCGTCGAGCCTGCGCCCGGGGATCGGGGTCGACCTCGTCGTCGGGCCAGATCGGCGCCGTCCCTGCCACCTCGACACGATCGCCGATGCGAATGGCGCGACAGAACTGGTAGCGGGACTCGAACGGGGAGCCCGACGCCACTCGTCGTGGCCCGGGACGGGTGTCGGATGTCATCGAGTGCACGCTAGCCCTCGCGCCGCACCGATCAGGTCGGAATTGGCCGGGCCGGGACCGGGTTCCCAGCCGCGATGTCGATCGCCCGGACAGCCGCGCCCACGATCGTGAGCGGGTCCGTGGCGCGCGTCCGGCTCGCCTGGGTGCTCCCGGCCGTGGCGACCATCACCTGGGTTGTCTACGTTGCCGCCGAGGGCCACCTCGGTCGAGTGCTCGACCAATGGGCGGCCGCGGTCACGATGGTCTTCGGCAGCTTCGTGGCCGGATCGACCCCCGCGGGCGGCGGCGCCGTCGCCTTCCCGGTGTTCACCAAGGTTCTCGAGATCCCGCCGGCAGTCGCCAGGACGTTCTCGCTGTCGATCCAGGCAACGGGCATGGTGATGGCATCGGCCACGATCTTGTTGGCCGGCAGGCGCGTCGACCGGACGGCACTGACCATCGGCACGTCGGGCGGCATGCTCGGCTTCGTGTTCGGCGCCGTGTTGCTCGGCGACCGCGAGTCGACGTTCTGGAGCAGCCATCTCGATCCGGCCTATGTGAAGGTCACGTTCACCATGGTCATCGCCGCGATGGCCTACATCGTGTTCTTGTCGCTGCAGGTCGACGAAGCCGACTGCGTGAACGTCATCACCGGCTGGAACCGCCGAAGTGTGGGAGGGCTGTTGTTCGCCGGCCTGGTCGGCGGCGTGTTGTCGTCGCTCACGGGCTCGGGGGTGAACATCTTGTTGTTCTTGTTCACCGTGATCGTGTTCGGGTTGCACCCGCGGGTGGGCGTGCCGACGAGCATCATCTCGATGGCAGTGGTCTCGGTGCTCGGGTTCGTGATGTTCGGCCTGATCGACGGCCAGCTCGATCTGGTGCTCGACGGGACCGGCGACGTCGTCTCGGTGGGCGGCAGTCCCGTCTCACCGCTCGACGGCGGTCGCCACGATGTCTTCGGGATCTGGCTGGCGGCGATCCCGGTCGTCGTCTGGGGCGCTCCGCTCGGAGCCTGGGTCGCGAGCGTGTTGTCGAAGCGGGCGCTGATCGTGTTCGTCGGCTCGATGGCGCTGCTCGAGGTGGCCACCACCATCGTGTTCCTCGACCAGCTCCGTTCGGATGCCGCACTGGCGGCCTACTTCGCGATCGGGACCGCGGCGGCGATCGCCGCTGTGCACGGGTTGGCCCGGCGCCGCCACTGGTTCGGCACCGCCGCCCCGACCGATCCGGAACCGGTGATGGCCGACTCGGGCGAGTGACGGCCCCCCGGTGACCGCCCCCTCGGCCGAGGCGCGCTCGGCCCACCGCAGGGGATGGTCTGCAGCGGACCGAGGATCACCCGGCCGAGGAGGCGTGCTGGTGGGTCAGTCGTCGATGGTGATGGGGAGGTCGTCGGCGTCGGTGAAGGCACCGTCGTCGGAGAGGTCGACCTCGTGGCCTTCTTCTTCATCGGGCCTGACCTGGGCCCAGATGCGGTCGGAGATCTCGACCATGACCTCGGGATTGTCGTGGAGGAACTGTTTCGCGTTCTCGCGGCCCTGCCCGAGCTGTTCGCCGTCGTAGGTGTACCAAGCGCCCGACTTCTTCACGAGATCGAGCTCGACACCGATGTCGATGAGAGAGCCCTCGCGGCTGATGCCCTGGCCGTACATGATGTCGAACTCGGCCTGGCGGAACGGCGGGGCGACCTTGTTCTTCACGACCTTGACCCGGGTGCGGTTGCCGACGACCTCGACGCCGTTCTTGATGGCCTCGATGCGGCGGATGTCGAGCCGGACCGACGAGTAGAACTTGAGCGCCCGTCCGCCCGGCGTGGTCTCGGGGCTGCCGAACATCACTCCGATCTTCTCGCGGAGCTGGTTGATGAAGATGCAGATGGTCTGCGACTTGTTCAGGTTCGCCGTGAGCTTGCGCAGCGCCTGGGACATGAGCCGGGCCTGGAGACCCACGTGGGTGTCACCCATGTCGCCTTCGATCTCGGCCCGGGGTGTGAGCGCCGCCACCGAGTCGATCACGACGACGTCGAGCGCGCCGGAGCGGATCAACATGTCGGTGATCTCGAGCGCCTGCTCACCGGTGTCGGGCTGGGAGATGAGCAACTGGTCGACATCGACCCCGATGGCCCTGGCATAGATCGGATCCATCGCGTGCTCGGCGTCGATGTACGCACAGATACCGCCGTTGCGCTGGGCCTCGGCCACGACGTGGGTGGCGAGCGTAGTCTTGCCCGATGCCTCGGGACCGAAGATCTCGGTGACGCGCCCCCGGGGCAGACCGCCGACCCCGAGCGCCAGGTCGAGGGCGAGGGCGCCGGTGGGAACGACCTCGATGGCCATCGAGCTCTTCTCGCCCATCTTCATGACGGCGCCTTGCCCGAACTGCTTCTCGATCTGTCCGAGTGCCATCTCGAGTGCCTTGTCTCGTTCCACCTTGACCTCTGTTTCGTGTGCGACGTATGTCGTCTGGGGATGGTTGCGGGGGGGTGTGAACCGTTGAACG
>Ga0224508_10001326_pt1 | contig 22299 bp, 15 predicted proteins | sample SF_Jan12_sed_USG_4_FD_170157 | JGI IMG/M metagenome (GOLD analysis project Ga0224508, IMG submission 170157) | Sediment microbial communities from San Francisco Bay, California, United States - SF_Jan12_sed_USGS_21 | ecosystem: Environmental > Aquatic > Marine > Sediment | place: USA... | reverse complement strand
ATAATGCGTGATTTCTACCACCAGAGGCACAATGTGCTCGTGTGCACAACTATCATTGAGAGCGGGATAGATGTGCCCTCCGCGAACACTATTATCATTAACCGCGCAGACAGACTCGGACTCGCCCAATTACATCAGTTACGCGGGCGGGTGGGTCGGTCCCGACACCAAGCATACGCTTACCTACTCACCCCTGACCGAAAAACTCTAAGCAGGGACGCCGCCAAACGCCTGGAAGCCATCGAATCACTAGACGAACTGGGCGTCGGCTTCGCTCTCGCCTCCCACGACTTGGAAATAAGAGGCGCTGGGGAGTTACTGGGTGAATCCCAGAGCGGCCTCATAGATGCAGTGGGATTTTCCTTGTATACCGAGTATCTAAATCGAGCTGTGACTTCGTTAGGCCAGAATGGCGACCAGAATGATGTATCCGCGACATCTTATCTGGTTGGCACTGAGGTAAATCTTCACATGCCCACACTATTCCCGGAAACATATTTACCAGATGTTCACACGCGTCTAATCATGTACAAGCGCATTGCAAATGCAGAGTCCAAAAACGAATTAGATGAGCTGAAAGTTGAAATGACCGATCGCTTTGGACTGCTACCCGAATCAGGAAAGGCCTTGTTTCATTTAACTGAGCTGAAATTACTCGCCACCTCCCTGGATATTCTTCAGATGGATATTGGTCCGACTGGAGGAAAGATCGTATTCAAAGACAAACCCAAAATAGATCCGATGATCATCATCAGACTTATAGAAGAAAACCCAGATGTGCATCGCATGGAGGACGCCACTACAATGCGGATAAAGCTCCAATGTCCAGAGCCACAAGATCGAATAAAATCCGTTAAGTCTCTACTTCAACGACTCGATTTAGATTCAAACTGATCGAACAACTTCATGGAATTTCTACTGAAATTGAATCTATCGGGTCGTCTTCACCCACGTACAGCGCGGACTCAAATCCAAACTGTTGGCGATCCTTAACCCGCATTGGAAATAGAATCCCATTCAAATGATCACATTCGTGCTGCACTACTCTTGCATGAAACCCATCGACCTCACGACTTATGGATTCACCATTTAGTCCGTATCCGTTGTAGCGAATCCGCTCGCATCGTTCTACTAGGCCACGGAGACCCGGAACGCTTAAACAACCCTCCCAGCCTGCGGAGACCTCATCCGTTAGAAATTCAATGGAAGGATTGATCAATACGGTACGCGGTACCGGATCTGCTTCGGGGTATCTCGGATTTTGATCCACACCGAAAATCACAACGCGCCGAGATTCTCCAATCTGGGGTGCAGCCAGACCCGCCCCATCCAACGCCGCCATAGTGTCGAACATATCCTCGATCAGACACTCAAGTTCCGGCGTGTTGAAACTGCGAACCTGGGCGGCTATGTCATAGAGAACGGGATCGCCCATTCTGAGAACCGATCTTACCGACATACTTGAATCTCGCACATATTCATCAGATAAGACATAATACCGCTTGCTACTACAACATCCATGATAGCTAATACGATCCAGTCAGCGTTCGCAATGCACAGCGTCGCGACGAAGCGGTTTGGCAATGCGTGTATTATAGCGCTGAGCTTGTTCGCCATTACATTTCCATCGGTCGTTCTTGCAAAAGAATATGAAGTCGAGATCATAGTATTCCAACACACCGGTGCCGACACATCAGAGAACGAGATATGGGGTGAGTCCCCTCTCCATACAGCGGACATTGCTAAGCAAGCACTACAAGCCACAGAAAACTCTGAACAAGGTGGAGTCGTTGATCTGCTTGAAAAGAAGCTAAACTCACTGGCGCAACAACTCAAGAGCAGTCCCAACTACAAGTTGCTGGATCACCGAGGATGGCAACAAAGCCTACTGTCAAAAGCCAGCACCTCCCCCAGCCCAATAGGGAATAAACCTGTATCAAGTAGCGATCCGACACTTTTGGGCTCAGTTAAAGTATATGGAGGACAGTTTATTGTGGCCGAGTTGGCGCTCTTGCTTCGCCCCGGTGGAAGTTCACAGACATTGTCACAAGACACTTCTGGATTTGGATCGTATGTGCGCACAGCACAATACTCGTTATTGGAAAAGAGAAGAATCAAACTCAACGAGATCCACTACTTCGATCACCCATTGTTTGGCGCCATCGTTCAGATCAGACCTTTATAGGATCTCCATGGCGCGCTGACATGGAATTTACACCCGCAGGGGAGTGGTAGCCGAGTGCTTGAGCTTTACCGCTTCGGGGATTGAAAATTCCAGTAGCCGCCTGACCGACGTCATCCCACGATCAAGCGCATTCTGAAGATCACTTATTGCGATACCGCCTTCGCCTCTCCCGGCCGCCAGATTGACGACCACAGCGATCGTTGCGTAGCACAAATCAAGCTCTCTCGCTAATGCCGTCTCAGGCATTCCCGTCATTCCTACCAAATCTGCGCCGTCCCGCTCTAATCGATTAATCTCTGCAGAAGTCTCGAATCGAGGACCCTGGGTTGTTGCGTAGGTACCAGAAGACATAAGTTCAATACCCGCACTGTCCGCTGATTCTAGTAGTACCTTTCGCAACGATTCGCAATAAGGATACGAAAAATCCACATGAGTAACAGGTTCAACCCCACCGTCGAAAAAACTCTGTGCCCGCGAATAGGTGTAGTCGATGATTTGATCAGGCAACACCAACATCCCCGGCTTTAGAGTCTCCCGTATTCCGCCCACCGCCCCCACGGCGACAACTGTTTGTACCCCGGCTTGCTTCAGCGCCCAAAGATTCGCTCGATAATTCACCAAATGCGGAGGAATAGTGTGTCCATGGCCATGTCGCGGCAGAAACACCACATCCTGTCCATGCAATCCACCATATACAAGTGGCCCCGATGGATCTCCATAGGGAGTGCGAACAACTTCTCTCTTTGTTATCTGCAGGTTCTTGAGATTCGTTAACCCGCTGCCGCCAATGATGGCCAAGATTGGCATCGAAACCCTACGCTACGATTTTATACTCGGCCATATTTGTCTTCGAACCGGACGATATCGTCCTCTCCGAGATAAGATCCAGTTTGAACCTCCACAATCTCCAATGGGATCTGACCATGATTCTCCAACTGATGAACGGTCTCTTGTGGGATGTATGTTGATTCGTTCTCGCTAAGTGAGAACGTCTCATCACCGCGTGTCACAGTCGCTTTGCCTCTCACCACTATCCAATGTTCTGAACGCTTGTGGTGTAACTGTAATGAGATCTTCGCTCCTGGGTTAATAATCAACCGTTTGACCTGAAATCTTTCGCCGCCATCGACACTCTGATACGAGCCCCATGGGCGGTAGACTCTCTTGTGGACTTCGGCCTCCGGTCGATTGAGTCGCTCCAAGCGGCTAACAATCTTTTTGACGTCTTGATCCTTGTCCTTAGGCGCCACCAACACGGCATCGGCGGTCTCCACGACAACATGATTATCCAACCCAATAGCCGCCACTAGCCTGCCTTGCGAGTATATGTATGAGTCGGACACATCTTCCACCATCACGTCTCCAGTCAAGACATTTCCATCATCGTCATGGTCAAGGATGCTCCATAATCCCTTCCATGAACCAACATCGCCCCAACCGGATTCAAATGGTGCGACAGCGCTACGATCGGTGTGTTCCATCACCGCATAGTCAATGGAATCGCTTGGAGAACTTAAGAATGCCCCTTCGTCAGGCCAGATAAATCCCAGCTCTGTTCTCGCAGACTGCATCGCGTCTCGACATCGCGTTGCAATTTCAGGACAATACCGATCGAGCTCATCCAGATAGCTGGACGCACGGAACAGGAAAATTCCGCAGTTCCATAAGTATTCTTGAGAACCGACGAATTTTTCGGCCTGTTTACGATCTGGTTTTTCAACAAATTGATCGACTTTGTATACAGAGTTTGTCGCACCAAGCACATTTCCTCTCTTGATATACCCGAAGCCCGTTTCTGGGCTCTTTGCCGGAACGCCGAAAGTGATCAGCATGCCCTGTTCGGCCCATTGCATGGCACCGACGACCGCGTTGCGAAACGCCTTACCATCAAGGATAACGTGATCCGCGGGCAGCACCAGGATGACTGGGTCGCCATAAATCTGCTTTGCCATGATCGCACAAATGGCCGCAGCAGGGGCGGTATTGCGTCCTTCTGGCTCCACAATAATCCTCGGGTTTGTTGGGGAATAACTCTCGAGCTGCTCGGCCGTCATAAACCGATGTTCACTGTTGCACACAATGATAGGTTCAGCAGTGTCAGGCAGCCCGGCAAGACGCGACAAGGTCTGCTGCAACAACGACTGGGTTCCCGCTAACGCATGTAACTGCTTAGGGTACAGTTTTCTAGAAACCGGCCAGAGCCGGGTGCCAGATCCACCACATAAGATCACCGGGACAATCATCTTCAACTAAGACTTCAGACTCACTGATATAGCGTTAAGTCTGATGATTCGGATGTGTCGCAATGACGGATCAAAGGACACTAGGACAAGCACCGCCGACACTGATCCATTCCTCAGCCTGCTTTGATTACTCCGTGGGTAGGCGAGTGCTCGCCGATATGTTGCGGCTCAATCTCTTCAAGCTCAGGGACTAGCGTTCGCATTAGCTTTCTCAGCTTTTCTTCATCATACGCATCGCAGGCATACTCTATCTGAGAAATGATAGACGAAATTAGGCTCGGCTCCACATGTCTACTTTGGGCAAGCAAAATCTTTTCGTGGGCAGTGTCGGTGAGTACCTCGTCTGAGTAAAAAAGCTCTTCAGTCATTTTCTCCCCGGGCCTCAATCCGCTATACACGATGTCTATGTCCTCTGAGGGTATCTTGCCGGAGAGTCTGATCATCTGCTCCGCTAGATACGACACTTTTATGGGATCACCCATATCGAGTACATAGATTTCACCGCCCGACCCCAACACACTGGCTTGCAGGATTAACTGGCACGCTTCTGCAGTTGTCATAAAGTATCGGGTAACGTCCGGATGAGTGACGGTAACCGGACCTCCGCGCTCGATTTGCTGCCTGAAGAATGGCACCACACTCCCCGCGGAGCCGAGCACGTTCCCAAACCGGACGGTGACAAAGCGCGTGGGCGAAGCAAAATTGCCTGTCTGGCACAATATCTCCGCAATCCGCTTAGTTGCGCCCATGATACTACTGGGATTGACCGCTTTATCGGTCGAAATCAAGACGAAAGTCTCACAATTGTGTCTCTGTGCCGCCTTGGCCACACGATTTGTCCCCAGCACATTGTTCCGCATCGTCTCCCGAGCTTGAGTTTCCAGCAGCGGCACATGTTTATACGCCGCGGCATGAAACACAAAGTCCGGTCTATGCTGTGCGAACAAGTTATCAAGCGCAATTTCGTCACAGACATCACCCAAACAACACTCCAGATTCAAATCGGGAAAACTGCGTCGAAGTTCCAGCTCAATGCTATATAAGTTGAATTCACTGCGTTCGAATAAAATTAGACATTCAGGATCCAGTCCGGACAACTGTCGCGAAAGCTCGCTGCCGATCGAGCCCCCGCCTCCAGTTACAAGTATTCGCTTTCCATTCAGATCCTCTGAGATTCGCTGCCAATCCAAGGAAACTGGTGCACGACCGAGCAAATCATCGAGCTGAACCTCGCGCAGTTCCCTGATACTTACTTGACCAGTCATCAAATCATGCAACTTAGGCAAAGTCCGAAACGGAATTCGTGCTTGCTCGCAGAGTTCCACGATGCATTGCATTTGTCTGGCACTCGCACTAGGCACAGCGATCAATGCCAAATCGACTGGCAATTCCTGTTTGAACCCTGCGATCGAATTACAATCGCCGATAACTCGAATTCCGTGAATCTCCTTGCCATGCTTAGACGGATCGTCATCGACAAATGCAATCGGATCAAACACACGTGGAGAATTGCGAAGCAGATCTCGCACCAACAGCTCACCGGCTGACCCTGCCCCAACCACCAAAACTTTTTTCTCCCGCTCGCTGCTCAAATGTCGATCTTTGGCGAATCGGTACAGTAATCGCGGCGCGCCCAACAATAAGATGAGTAGCAAGCCGTGGAGCACGAAGATCGACCTTGGTACGAACTGCAGACGAGTCTGCAAGAATATCGTCATCGCGACTACCAGAGTACCTATTACCGCAGCTTTAACTAATCGGACTAGATCCGGTATTGAAATGAATCGCCAGACGCCCCGGTGCACCCCAAAAAAAATAAAAGCGCCTGTATGTATGGCTATCACAATAGGGAGCAATACTATCGCCTGTTTTAAGAACACTTCGGGAACTAATCCCATGTTGTAACGCAACCAATATGCGGACAGCCAGGCAATTGGAATCATTAGGACGTCGTGCAACAGAACCAACCATCGGCTCTGCAGATAGCGTACCTGCTCGTGGATATTACGTAGAAATTTGTTAATCATATCTTATTGTACTTATTCAACCTTTCGCCCTATCTAAGGACGATTCCTTCCTTTTCACAATAAACGCGAGTGTTAACAGGATCACCAATGTGGTGACAATCCACAGCCCTCGTGGTGGATATCTCAGCATTTCCAAGGTCGCTAAGCCCGCCAAAACGGCGCCTACCAAAAGCACTGCAACCGCAACCCGCTGATGACTCCACCCTGCACGAACCGCGCGCTGATAAAAGTGACATCGATGAGCCTCCCACCACTTCTCTCCTTTCACCATTCGGCGAATCAGAGTCACAGTAGCATCTCCAACGAAGATACTGAGCAGCATCAAAAATGCTCCCCACGGAAACAGCTCCCGGGAAGTTCCAACAATCGACAGCACAGCTAAAGTCGCCCCCACTGCAAGGCTACCCACATCGCCCATAAATATCTTCGCCGGCGCCCAATTCCAAAATAAAAAACCCAGTGCTGCCCCCATAACCATATAACTAAACAAAGACAAAGAGCTGCTACCGACCTCACTAAACCAATAGCCTAACGTCCCTCCGGCAATGAGGGCCTGCACAGCCGCGAGTCCGTCAATCCCATCCATAAAATTGTAAAGGTTAGTCAGCCATACAAACCACAGTACTGATAATACTACTGACAAACCGGCTAGCTCTATATCTAGCCCCGCAATATCAACACGATCTATCGGCCCGAGACTGATTACAGCAACATAGGCAACCGCTGTCTGAACGGACAGTCGTATGTAGACTGGCAGCCGATGGCGATCATCGATCCATCCTAGCGCTGCCATGGCGATTAGAGATCCCAAGATCACGGCCAAAACAGGTCGGTCCGATGGCGACAACCAAAAGAGCAGTAATAGACCACCGATCAACACCATCACAATTGCCAGCCCACCACCCAGAGGGGTTACTTCTGAATGAGAACTGCGTTCTTCGGGGACATCAACCAACGTGGTATGGACAGCGTATCGCCGCACTAGTCCGGTCAATGTAAGTGCACCTATGATCGATACGATGACGGCGATCAAAGACTCAAACATTACGAAGAACTCACGCGAGTCACGTTACACGCCGGCAGTAGAGGATCTGTTTCCGAGTAATCAAATTGCCGTTCTAGTAGTAGTTAAAGACTCGGGAAATCCCACGAGGGGTATGATAGCATCTTGTGCCCAGTCGGGCGATAAGCGACGTCACAGCCAGCCAAAGAACCCGGATCTCGCAAGCTGCGACACCAGCTAACGACTATTGGAGATAATGGCTCGTTGAGCGCTGTCATCGATCGATGCCTCTGCTCCTTGAAGGGCCGTAGCAGACGGGTGTTGATCACCAAATCCTGTCTTCTCGATTCCTGCATTTATCACAAAGGCTCGCGGCGAATACCCAAAATCGCGCACTGCGGCAGCATGATCAAAACATAGATCGCACTGCATCCGCTTAACCATCCCGGAAGAAAAGTCTTGAAATCCGGGGATCAACGCCAAAACTCTAACTGCTGCCACTAAGGCCCATGGAGGAACTTTTAGAATGCGTGGTCTTATTCCTATCCGATCAAAAATAGCCAATAACAGTTCCCTGTAGGTAAGGGTCTGGCCACCGCCGAGGTTGTACTGCTTGCCGAAGGTAGAATGATTATTCAGCGCAGCTCGGCACGCCTGGGCAAGATCTTCTGCATGAACCGGCTGGCGTAGGCCAGCGCATGTCCCAACAACAGGGAAAAACCCAAACCGACGAATAAATGTGGTCAATCTATCAATGTTCTTATCCTTACCGGGGGCATAAACCATGGTAGGTCGAAACAAAGTCAAATCGATTCCCTTCGAGGTGGCAAGTTTGACACTTTGAGATTCTCCGTCCGCAAGAAGAGCGACTAACTTCTGGTCCCCAGGATCATCACTGTCTGCCTTGCTGAGCACGCTGGTCGAGCTAAACGCTACAACCCTTTTGATCCCAACCCGAGCCGCGTTGTCGAGGTATTTCGGCAACACCCAAATCGGCGCTAGATGTATAAGACACCTCGCCCGCTTCGCCAACACAGAGGGAAACCCCTTCACCAGATCCGCTTTCGCCCAGATGACATGTCCATCCCTTCTATACGGTTTGGCGCGACGACTAATGGCAAGCACCTCATAACCTGCCTCCGCCAGGAGTGGTATCAGGAATCCTCCAATAATGCTGCTGGCGCCCGTAACGATGACTACCTCTCTGTGATCCACTGATAGCAGACGCCTCCATTCAGCGGGCTGCCGATACGCGTCCGTCATGTTATGGCCACGCCGTGCGGACAATCGGAGGGCGACTAAATTGTAAAGGACTAGTAAGGCACAGCGGATCCACACCACGGTATAGATGATCCACGCATGCAAAAACGTATAACGTGCGCTGAAAAACTTACGATAGAAGCGAATCATTCCTTTGTGCATGTGCCAAACCACTCTCGCCGGGCGGTCGGAACTACAGGTCCCTTGGTAATGTACGGCAAGGGCATCAGGAACAAACAGAATCTTGAATCCTGATTGAGCGAATCGCATACACCAATCTAGATCTTCACAATGAAGAAAATAGCCTTCATCCATCAGACCAACACGCTCTATAGCCGTACGACGGACAAACATAAATGCACCGGATATTGCCTCCACCACTTCCGGACCGTCCGGAAGTGGCTCATCGTTAGTGTCGAAACCTGACAACGCACTAATAGTTTTGCCAAAGATAGACAAACCACTCACACGCGCAAAGCTTTTCCATGGCGTTGGGATATGGCGTCGACATGCCTGCTGCATAGATCCATCAGGGTTAAGAACAAGACATCCAGCCATGCCGACTTCGGCGTCCGCTTCCAGCTCGGCGACGACACGCGTTATGGTATTTTCTCCCACTACGCAATCCGGATTGAGAAACAGGAGCAAATCTGCCTTTGTTGCAGCTATTCCCACGTTGTTCGCCGCAGCGAAGCCGATGTTAGATTCTTGAGTGATGATTTGGACGCACAAGTCATTTTCTATCGATTCTCGCAGAATACTCACGCTGTCATCTTTGGATCCGTTATCTATTACTACAACCTCCACAGGGCAATCAGACGCCAACACCGAAAGAACGCACTCTGCAAGAAGCCTTCCCGCATTGAAGTTCACGATGATGACAGAAACGCGAGGTGTTTCAGGCATGACATCTCCGATATAGAACTATCCAACCCCTCGCCATGACCTTCCTAATGTCAGAAATAGATACCTTCCGACTAGCCTGAATGGCTCGTCGGCGTCGGCACATCACCGGAAGTCCTTTCAATGCATCCCATTTCGCTTTCAAGATTACCGAAGTTCTACCGTGCAAGACATACCATAGGATGGTCGCAAGATTAAGGAGAAAATGTTGAGGGAGATACCACCAAAATAATACTCCAGGCATGTTTTTCACGTATGTCCATACCAGATTGCGATGCCCATGATAAACTGAAAAATCACTTCGTTTGCCAAAGCTGGCTGAGCCCTGGTGATACACCACAGCAGAAGATACGTACATGCATCGATATCCGGCGAGTCGCAGGCGGAACCCTAGATCGACATCCTCGAAGTAACAGAAGAAACTTTCGTCAAAGCCGTTAACGGCATCTAGTACTTCCCGCCTATAAATAGCAGCCGCAGCGCAGGGCGCAAATATCTCATCATTTCCACGTTCCGCTGCACCAGCTGGCTTTCCATAGTCTCGGCGCCATCCCAAGCCTGCTACATGGTACACGTCACCAGTGCCGTCCAGGATCTCATGATCGTCTGCCTGCACCAGACGACATCCAAAAAAGTCGTAGCCAGTGTTCTCTTCAACGACACGAAGCATTTCGGCGAGCCAATTTGCAGTGGGAAACGCGTCAGGATTGACCAACGCAACCCAATCGCTATCCTTGAGCATGGCAATGGCTCGATTATTGGCCCCGGCAAAACCGATGTTCTCAGCCAATTTGAGGATTCTTACATCATGATATCGCGTCTCAATAGCGACTATTGACCCGTCTGTGCTGCCGTTGTCCACGACAACGATTTTGTTGGGTCGATGCGTCTGGCGGGAAATTGCTTCGATGCAACGCTCAAGATATTTTCCAGAATTCCAGTTGACGATCACAACTCCTACGGTTGGAGTACACGGGCCCCTCATCTTTCGGAATCTACTAACAGAAAATGCTCAGTGGGACAGATTATAACCAGCCAATAATCGGTGGCGGCCAGCTTGGACCGCCACCGATCCGCTGACGTCAACATGATAGATCTACTCTATGATCTGGCGAACGACGTAGGTACGCTTGTTCTGCGCCTCATGATAAGTTCTAGTCTGCAACTCCGCTAACAAACCGACCGTGATAAATTGCAGACCCATGAATATCAGCAGCACTGCCAGCAACAGCAACGGACGATCCGCTAGTTCCACATCGAAATAAAGCCTCTGGACTGCGAGATACAGGGCCAACGCAAAACCTAAGATCGTCGCCAATAATCCAAATGACCCAAAGAACTGAAGTGGTCGGCTAGAGTAGCTCAGCAGAAATTTAACGGTGATCAAATCCAAGGCGACTCGCATGGTGCGTGAGATGCCATATTTGGATGTACCGCTCACCCTGGGTCGATGATTGACTCTTATCTCGGCTATGGAAACACCCATCCAGCTTGCGATCGCAGGTATAAATCGATGCATCTCACCATAAAGCTCGATATTCTTTACAACATTTCTTTTGAATGCCTTGAGCGTGCACCCGTAATCATGAAGACTAACATCTGTTGTGAGCGATATGAGCTTATTCGCGATGATGGATGGCAATTTTCGCCTAAAGAAACCATCCTTTCGATGAAAACGCCAACCGCTCACGACATCGAAACCCTCGTTGATCTTATCAAGCAATTTTGGAATGTCTCGCGGATCGTTTTGTCGATCCGCATCCATCGTCACGATGATTTCTCCGCGCGCGTGATCGAATCCAGCGGCCATTGCGGCAGTTTGGCCGAAATTTCGACGAAATTGTATGATTTTCACATGATCATCGCGTTCGCGAATATTTTTCAGTTTCTCAAATGTGTTGTCCGTACTACCATCGTCTACGAAAATCACTTCATATGAGCATGCCAATTCCGACACCACGTTAGAAATCTCTTCATGCAAAGTTTCTAAATTTGTCTCCTCATTTAACACGGGCAGGACAATCGACAGTTTGATCTCGCTTGCATCTTTATCCACATCAGTAGCCAGACAGACAGAATCGCGAACCTTATTCATCTGTCACCTGGCGTATCAGCGCCTCTAGCCAGGAGTCGGAGAATGTATCATCCCAGGATGAAGACCAGTTCACTCGTGCTCCTTCAAGTCGTTGATCGTACTTATCCACCTTTCCAAGCGCTTCGCCCAAGCCGGTGACGATACCTTCCACAGTTGGCTCAGCAGCAACAATGTTTCGGGAAATAGACTCCATCTTCTGGCGCGTCTTGTTTTGGCATGTATTGGTAACGACAATCAGACCCGCCGCCGCCATTTCCATCGGCAACAGGCTTGGGTGGGGCGTGTACATTAGACTAATGCCGAGATCATGCATGGGTAATAACCTGCGGTACTCCTGAAGACCGACTTTACCTAGCATGCGCAGGCAGTTGTTCTTTGGCAGCAAGATGTCGCCGTGGTTGGTGCCTATACCATAGAATTCCCAGGGTTCGCTGGCAAACATTCCTCTTTCAATCGCGAAAGCGAGCGACATGAAACCAGTCTCGAACATATTCCTAGTCGCGTGGGCCTCAGGGCGAGCATAGAATAGAACTCGCCTCGGCGTTCTTGCGGACATCGCTCCTTCATCTAAATCAAAACTAAGAATAGCGTTTTCGAAAGATGTCCCACAGGCCTCTCCATAGCCGTGACCATACACTCCAAAACCGTTCAATTCGAAAAATTCTTGAAGCAACAGTGAAGAATAAGCAGGTACATGGGGACAAGAATAAGAGGCATGGGCCGCTGCATAGTACGACCCCATGGGAAATGTATAGGGCTCGTATTCCTGAATGAGATAGATAAATTTATTAGCATTTAGAAATTTCAATGCATCATTGGCGACATAAGCTGTCCACCATGTAGTGGCGATCACCACATCCCTTGGATTCATCCTTATGGCGCACCCCCGATCAAAGCAGTAAGCTACCTCAACGTGGTCGAATAAGTCCGCCAACCCCTCGTACTCAGCCACCCAAGTCCTTAGTTTATCCTCCCTGTAGTCACATTGATCCACGATGATAAATCGCACATTCCTTCCAGTGGCATCAATTCTTTTGGCCAGATTAAGCTTCGCAATATAACCCCCATAGAGACTTTCAAAATTGATCTCCGGAATCACCAGGTTTACCCGAACTTTTTCAGCCGGATCCGGCATTATCTGTAAAGGAGCGGTTTTTGTGGCGATTCGATATAAAACGTCTCGATTGTAGTACTGTTCGCGCAGCCTCCTTACTATTCCTCGAATCGGCTTCGAGACCGGTGATCGCGCGAAGGAACTGATGGTTCTGCCAACTACGTCTTGATACATCACGCGTTCTAGATTACTTACGATTGATCAAGAAAAACTCCTCACTTCCCGCTTGTGGAAGCAAATTCCCGACCCACAAGGGCAAGCGGATTACAGCAGTACAGTGAAGACTTTAGGGTGTTACCGTGGATTTGTGCCTGTTTCATCGTCTAGTGCCAAAGACGATCCGCCCATAGTGCTTTGACAGCCACAAATCAGAGCAATGTCATCAAGCCTAGGATCTCCTTCCCCTAACTGACTATCGACAGTTCTCCCTTCGCAAACTATAGCGAAGAAATGGAGCGCCAATCCTGTCTAATAAAGATGCAAGATAACCCCCAGCTAGCCGTAACTCTGCACCGTTAGTGGTATCTCCATTTCGCCATACATAAAAATGAAGCCACACGAGTCTCAGAACAGAACCTATACTGCCTCCATACGCCTTCAAGGCACCGTCTTTCGAACTATCGGCTGGTTTACTCCGAATCCTCATAGTCTCTGCCATAACTTCTATTCGTCGGCATTCATGACGATATACCCCCAAGAAGGAATTCCTGAGTTTAAGTGACGAGGACTTAAGCTTATGTACGGCCAGCAGGTGCGTCAGAACAACTACCATGTGCTTTAGTCGTGCCCATTGTGTCGCTGTAGTGAAATCACAATGCCCTATTACGCTACGATCATGTTGGAGATAATCGTACAATGGTCTATCTACATAATTAATATTACCGCGATACAAAGCCGAACATGCGATCCAGTGGTCATGAAATGCATCACCAATGCGTTCTGGGAAAGGCAATATTTCTTTTAGCAAAGTTGCCTTGAACATCAGCGCAGCGCCAGTTACAGTATTTGCCAACAACAGCACGTGGAGGTTCTGGAAGTTGTTTTTCCGATTTGACCAGTATGTGTTGGAGATTGTCTGCCCATTATCATCCATCAATCGCATATCGCTATAAGTCAATAGCACCTCATCCTTGATGGATTCGACCAGAGCCGTCAGCTTATTCGGGTACCAGTAATCGTCTTGATCTGCTAATGCGATATATTCCGCTTGCTCCGGCACATACCTCAGACAAGCTTCGAAATTCCAATAGAATCCTCGGTTAGTTGCTGCATATCTAAAGAAGATTCTCTGATCCCGCTGACAGATCTCCTGAATCATCGATCTCTTATCCTTGTCCGAACCATCATCATGCACAATGCAGATCCAGTTCGGATATTGTTGGTCGATAATTGACTGAATCTGACGTTCAAAAACTGCAATATCCGGCTCGTAGGTGCCCATGCACACTACCACTAAGGGCGCTTGATTCGAACTCGCTTGTTGTTTTATGAGAATCGGCTCTCGTTGGATCTCTGTGAACTCCATCTCGCCGATACGTCGCCGAAATGTATTACCGCTCGAAGTCACCACTAAGCAAGTGATCTCCTCACGACGACCAATTAGCGATGTGTTCAAAGGTATCATCCCCCAAAATCCGGAACCTAGAGAGTTACCATTTTCGTCAACGTTTCGATACTTGATCGCGACGTCCTCTCTCACCTCACCAATGTGCTTGATCTCACATTTCATACTGCCAATGAGTACGCTCATTCGCGTCACCCGCTCCGTTAGATGAAAACAGTACCCACTGAACACCCATACCGCTCCCTTCCCAATTTCTAACGACTCAGGAATCGTACGCTCGAAGTTGAAAACCAAATCCTGCACTTTAAGTAGGGGCAATATCAGAGCAAATTGAAAAACCAGACACCTGGTATCGAGACATAGAGCGACAGCTACAGCTTGATCGAATAGTTCTCATCGGCTAATGAAAGATTAGGGTTATAGAATGGATCCCCAGCTTCTATAAACTCACGATGCCTTTCGACGAATTTTCGCCTTTCTTTATCAAATCTCACCTTCTTCTCAGGCGTGTCCTCGTAGCCTCGACTACTTGACTCCCAGTGATAGGCCTCCACATAGGGAGTAAAAACATTGTAATAGCCGGCGTTTAGAATCCGCAGACAAAAATCCACGTCGTTACAAGCAATTGCTAGGTGATCCTCATCGAATCCATCCATTGCCTCATAGATTCGTTTCTTCACCATCATAAATGCGCCGGTGACTGCGCTAACGTTGTGGATTACATTGAGTTTATTGAAATAGCCTGCTCGTTTGGATGGGAAGCCTTTGTGCGGATGTCCGGCATACCCCCTGATACCGACGACTATACCCGCATGCTGGATCGTATTGTCAGGGAAATACAGCTTCCCGCCTACTACCCCCACCTCATCCCGCTGAGAGTGTTCCAACAATCCCTCTATCCACTCCCACGTCATAACTTCAATGTCGTTGTTCATCAATATTATGTGCTCACCGCGAGTCAACGATACCCCATGATTCACGATTGCCGAAAAGCTAAAGGGGATATTCAATTCAACAAATCTGATGCGGCTGTCCTCGCCTTCATAGGCATTCATCAATCTAAAGACATCAGCCCCCTCGCTATTGTTCGAAATTCCTATGAGCTCAAAATTTTTGTAAGTCGATTTTGTAAGTATCGCATCGAAACACCGCTTTAACAGATGAGGCTTGTCTTTGAACGGCACTATGATGCTAACCAAAGGATTACCAAGAATATCTCGCTTCACTCGAAAGAAGTGAGTTAAGTTTGCATTGAGAACAGTGCCGCCACTTCCTCGGCGTCTGATGGCATCCTCTATCGCTCGTTTTGCGCTACTGGGTGACTCCGGTTTTACCTCGGGATCTAGACTGGTTGATTGCTCAATCATACGCCAGTGGTACAAAATCTTTGGAATGTGGTGAATCTTTGCCGCGCGCTCCGACGCTCGGAGCACGAAATCATAATCCTGTGCGCCATCGTACTCAGATCTAAACAATCCGACTTGATGTGCCAATTCCTTCTTTACCACAAGAAAGTGAGTTACATAGTTGTGAGAAAGCAGGAGATCAGGAGAAAAATCAGGCTTAAAATGTGGATTAATCCGAACCCTATCTGGATCAATGAAGTCCTCATCTGAGTAGATAAGATCTGGCTTCTCACAATTGATAGCCTTGACAACTTCAAATAATGCATCTTCATTCAACGTGTCATCGTGATCCAAAAAACCGATATAGTTTCCTGACGCAATCTTGATTCCTTCATTGGTCGCCCTAGAAATGTTCTTATTTTCCTTTAAATATCGTACCTTTATCTTGGGGTCATTAATGTGATTGAGAAAATCGATTGTAGCCGGATTATCAGAACAGTCATCGATGACGCAGATTTCCCAATTTGAATAGATTTGTCTTTGAACCGAACTTATCGCTTGGTTCAGCCACTTAGGATCGACGTTATACACTGGAATGATCACACTAATCTTTGGTTTCTCCGAAAGCTTTCCAAGTTCGGCGTACTTGCTTTCTAACTCTTCGGTTCCTATCTGATTTATCGCTTTATATCGATCATATATGTCTTGCCGACCCGTTGATCCTGAAGGACCAGGACTTTTTGCACCTCGCGTAAGATCAAGTGCAGCTTTCTGTGCTGATGGAAATTTACCCAAAGCGGAAACGTAAAACGTACGACGCAGGGTTTCTATCAAGCGCCAACCTTTCGATCGTTTGACTGTCGAAAGCTCACTCTTTAGCTCCTTCTCTGTTCTTCTCAGCTTTTCCAACTCCTGCTCGTTCACCGCGATTCGTTCCCGTAGCCGCCCTTCGTCTCGGAGAAAACTGCTCTTTGCTACCAAGTACTCCAGTCCTTTTGGCCAACTAAGCTCCGCCTCGAAGATATACCGACCGGAATTTCCAGCCCGATACGGGCTATCAAGCGTAATGAAAACCTGCGGATCCCCAGTTGTACTGAGAAAAACTTCACCGATGGGACCGTCTCGTAACTCCATACCCCGGAACGTAGTTCGCTGCACGAGTTCATGAGGATCACTGACAGAAAAAATGGATTCGGTCCGGCCGTCATCACCCAGGGAGCTGAGTTCTAGTGAGAAAATATGGAAAAACCCTTCGGAGTCGGCCACATCAAAACGAACTGACTCGATCTCATTCATCCCCCGCGGCAGTTTGAAGCAAAGTCGTTGTCTGCCTATGTCGAAAGACGCAGTGACGGAGACCATTCGTTCGCTTGAGAATTGCTCCCCGCGACTCCTCCAGGAAACCCGTGGATGATACTTGTGACCTCCAATACCCTGATTCAGCTCATTTCGAGTATCCACAAATCGAGCTTCTTGAAGAACTTCCCTCTGGATATCGTCTTCTGTCTCTACAAATTCATCGAGGTGCTCGAACAGATTTAGACCAACATATTGAAAACAGTGCTCGATCAGATCGCCTATTCGCTCGAATCCATGCTTCGGAAATATATCGGTGACGTCTCTATTTTGATTGATGAAGTGCAACAAACCTCGAAACAGAATGAACTGCGATGTTATTTGCCGTGTTATCTCCCATTCGATGTCGAATGGCGTATAGGTGTTTGCCTCATCTACTACAATATTAGATGGCACCAGATCTACGGCCCGTGATGCATTTCTTTCCTCCCTCATATAGTCTTGTAGAAACGAAAAATACTCTTTAACCAATGCATCAAATTTGTCGAGATCCGACCAGATACTCAGCGTGCGTGTCCATATCTCCGATAATAAATTGCCATCCAAGAAATTCTCGGACACACCGATATTATGAATAAGTAGTTTGCTCCCAGAATGATCAATACCCGGCACAAGTCGTTTCTTGGAGACTAAAGACACGTTCGCCGGCTTGCGCTTTACCGTACGATACTGTGGCTTACGTTGGACATCAGAGATATGGACAAAATCAGCGCTAATGAAATGCTCCAAGCCATCACTATTCTCAGAGAGCGCGATAAGAAAAGAATTAGAAAACTCCTCCACACACTTCGCTTCTGCGAATAACTTCCACAAACTAGACTCCTCTATCCTAGGTTTCATCCCACTGCTGTAATCCCGGGACGTGACATGGCTCAGATGAGAGAACACCCGAATATCAGCCTTCAGGTAATTATCCGCCAAAAGCACGGTCGAGAGCTTATGATCCGGAAACGGATAGATGAATCTGTAATGCCCGAAATCACTCTGCGCAAGAATCGTCTCCCATTCTCTTTTAGAGTACGTTCTGAATTCCTCGGTGTCTGGATAACCGTGAATGCCTGCAAATGGTCTGACAATATTCTCTTCGCTTGCCCCCAGTCCGTACTTGAGTCCCAATCTGTTCTCTACAGCGATCATAAGAATTCCAGACTGCTTGAGCAGCAATCTTAGTCGTTTCAGTATCTCTACGACCGCGTCTTTCCCAGAAAAGGAGGGCAGAAAACGTCGTGCCCAATTCAACACCCCTATGCACAAGACAGCATCGTACTTTCCCTTCTCTAAGCTGATTTCCGTAAACTGTCCACTGAGAATCTCCACATTGGACAGATCCCGACACCTCATCCGAGCTAGCGCTGCTTTCTCTTTATCGGCCTCAATTGCATCAACCGTAACGCCCGCCTCTCCCAATGCACGGGTAATCGCACCGCACTCGCAACCGATCTCTAGCACAGCATTGAGTTGAGACAAGTCAAACGCCTGCAATAGATTTGCTCTCTTGTAAGAGAGTTGATATTCAGATGGCCAATCAATGATCCGTCGCTCAAGTTCACTTGAATAGGTAGATAAATCCGCGCATTCACTAAGCACGTTGCGGATATATAAGAGATTCGGGTCGCTATCCAAATCTCCAGCCAAGTTCGACCCAGCTGCGAATTTACCGTTTTCTCCTTTTGGAAGTGACTTCACTGACAGTCTACTAATACGAACCCACGTAGGCGTCTTTGATGAACCCCACTAGGACAAATCTAACCATCCAATCCAAATGCTGCCGGATCTGGGATTTCCTTAAAACGCATTCGAAGATCTGCAATACCAAAATCGGCATTGTTACCTTCAATGTTTAGCTGAAATAGATCGTAGCGCCGATCGACAGCGCTGGCATCTATATCAGGATCATCAACTGCGACCCCTAACGAAACAAAATAGACTCCAGGAATAAGATGCGCATCAATGCTAAAGCTAAGTATCACACGCTCATTCTTATTCTTTGGACTTACCCCGATATCTCTGCTCCGAGTGTTCGATCCGTAAACTGTAATTCCGTCTACGGTTTTGATGGTTATTCCATATATCAATCCGTCGATTTTCTCTAGGAAATACACAACAAAAATAACTTCTATCTCCTCTCCTTTTGGACATAATACTGGATCACGCTTATCGCCACATTTAACCATATAGTCAATTATCTTCGCTGTCTGATTACCCCACCTATATTCGGACGGATTGTATGTTGGTCTTACCGAGCAGCCATCCACATTTGGATCCGTATTCAATACAATCGGCATGCCAATATCATCTCTTCTCGCATCGGATGAATATTCCCTAGGGAGACACCTGACCGCTGGCTCGCTCTGCTTATTGCCAAAGAGAAAATTCAGATATGAATGTACAACCTCTCGTGGTCTGCCGATTTCTCTCAGCTTTCCATGATCCAAGAACAGTGCCTTGTCACAGTGTGCATTTATTAGCTCAGTCGAATGAGTGACGAATAGAATTGTCTTTCCTCTTTCCTTGAGCTCATGAAATTTACGAAAACATTTTCTTTGAAACCGGGCGTCACCCACGGAAAGGGCCTCATCAACCACTAGAATGTCCGGATCCATATTGATCGCCACGCTAAACGCTAGTCGCACATACATTCCACTTGAGTAGGTCTTGATCGGCTGATCGATAAAGTCCTCTATTTCGGAGAAACTCAATATATCCGTGTATCGACTATCGAGCTCCGACTGAGACAGCCCCATAATCGCCGCGTTCATGCAGACGTTCTCTTTACCAGTAAACTCCGGATTGAACCCTGCTCCGAGTTGTAGCAGCGCCGCCACGCGCCCGTCGACTTTCAATTTGCCCGATGTTGGTGTCAGCGTACCTGAGATAAGTTCCAAGAGGGTCGATTTTCCCGAGCCATTCTGGCCGATGATGCCAACTGAATCTCCTCGTTCTACATCAAAGCTCACATCTCTTAAGGCCCAAAACTCGCGGAAAAACCGCTTACGTTCTTTCCAAATTCCCTGTTTAATCCTGTCAATCGGCTGGCGATAAATGTGATAACACTTACTGAGGTGCTCTACTTGAATAATAGGATCAGAGGACATCCGCGAAGCCCCTTCTCGTTCTTTGAAACCACGCTAATCCACTCCAAGCCACCACCGTGCTGATACATGCATAAACGGCCAATCCAACCCAGTTCGGCGCCTTACCCCAAATCACCACCGCCCGGAACTGCTCAATAATAAAGGTAAGCGGATTAACATAGATGTACGATCTAAACGCCTCTGGGAGAGCATCCACCGAATAAAATATCGGACTCAAAAACAAGAGTACGGTAGCCAATATTGCAGCAACTTGTCCTACGTCCCGTATAAACACACCGATAGAGGCTAAATACCACGAAACTCCTACAGCCAAAATAACGAGAGGGGCAATCACAAATGGTATGAGTACGACAGTCCAATTGATTTTGAAATGTATACATGCAAGGAAAATCAACAAAACGGTGGTACTCATCAATGCCTGAAACAATGCGTTACAAATCGTCACCCACGGTAAGATTTCCAACGGAAAAACAACTTTCTTAACGTATTGGGTATTGCCCACGATCAACCCCGGAGACGTGACGAGACATTCGGCAAATAGAGCATGGATAATCATCCCAGCAAACAGCACCGTGGCGAACTCAAACCTACTTTGTCCGAGATTTGGCCATCTGGCATTAAAGATTACGCTGAACACGAACGTGTAAACACTAAGCATTAGGATCGGGTATAGCAGCGTCCAGGCGAGCCCAATTATCGACCCCCGATACCTCCCAACTATCGCCCGCTTGCTCATTTGCTTGATGAGATTCCAATTATCCCATGGAATACGAAACATCACCGTTAGACGTGGAGCCGGGTGATTATCCGTCGTACGTTCCATCTTCGATGTTTCTGATCAATAGATTCACTTACGAAAGAGAATAGGCCAACCTACCAAACACCCTCCATGCTCAAAGACGCACAAAATGCACAGTCGGTGCTTGCCAAATGTTAGCAGCGTAGAACTATCGAAGATCGTTCCAGACATCGACCGCGCATTAAGCCGATTACCGTAGTGAAGATGACCCGTCAGATTTCTTCAAGCAGAGAGTGCAGATACTTTCCGTATCCGTTGTTTTGAAGCGAGACAGCCAACGCCTCTAATTGGATGCGGTCAATATATCCCATGCGAAACGCCACTTCCTCAGGGCAACATACCTTAAGTCCTTGCCTACGTTCGATGGTTTCAATGAACAGCGACGCCTCCAGAAGAGATTCATGAGTCCCAGTGTCCAACCAGGCCATTCCTCGACCCATCACTTCTACGGAAAGTTCTCCGATCTCTAGATAACGTTGATTAATGTCAGTAATCTCCAGCTCACCCCTTGCAGAAGGCTCTACTGATTTCGCAAAATCCACTACTTTGTTGTCATAAAAATACAACCCTGTCACCGCATATCGAGATTTAGGGTTTGCAGGCTTTTCCTCTATCTCAATGGCGCGCCCATTGTCATCAAAACAAACGACGCCATAACGACTGGGATCGTTCACTCGATATGCGAACACCGTCGCACCGCGATCTCTACTCCTCGCAATACGCATAAGTTCGGACAGATCATGCCCATAGAAGATGTTATCCCCAAGGACCAAAGCACAATTTGCTCTTCCAATGAATTCGGCGCCCAAGACAAATGCATGCGCAAGCCCGTAAGGATAGTCCTGTACAGCGTAGGAAATATTGACACCCCATTGCATTCCATTACCGAGTAGTTGTTCAAAACGCGGTGTATCTTGCGGTGTCGATATGACTAAAATATCCCGAATTTCCGCGAGCATAAGCAGAGACAGCGGATAATAGATCATCGGCTTATCGTATACCGGCAACAATTGCTTAGACACCGCAGTGGTCACGGGATGCAGACGTTTTCCACTGCCGCCGGCAAGCACTATCCCTCTCACTTAACGTCCCCCACCCCTATACGTTCTCCATAAGAACGCCCTGCCAATACGCTTCGACACCAATCTTGATTACCAAGGAACCAGTCGACCGTCTTACGCAGCCCCGTTTCTAATGATTCCCTTGGTTCCCAACCGAGCTCTGTCCGGATCTTGGTTGCATCGATTGCGTATCGTAGATCATGTCCTGGTCGATCTGCCACAAACTGTATCAGTGACTTATACCCTCC
>Ga0224508_10001325_pt1 | contig 22299 bp, 24 predicted proteins | sample SF_Jan12_sed_USG_4_FD_170157 | JGI IMG/M metagenome (GOLD analysis project Ga0224508, IMG submission 170157) | Sediment microbial communities from San Francisco Bay, California, United States - SF_Jan12_sed_USGS_21 | ecosystem: Environmental > Aquatic > Marine > Sediment | place: USA... | reverse complement strand
ATCAAACCAATACTTTGCAACAAGAGCTAGATTGGCCTACCATCCAGCAGACAAAACATTTGGTTCATTTAGCGGTGTTAAGATGACCGTAGAAGGTGTCGCAGTTCAAGCAAAAGCGCAGGAACAATCTAAAGAAGCTCCAAAACCTCAAGATACGCTACCAAAAGGTACACTTCCAAAAGGAATGGTGCAAACACAATCTCCTCCTCCAAGTACAACTACTCAAAAATCTAAAGCAGAACAGCTTGAAGAATATGAAAAAGATTACTTGCAAAGACTTGAACAAGATAGAATCGACCAACAAAAAGCATACGAAGAAGAATTACAAAGAGAAGCTGCAGAATCAGCAGAAAAATCTCAAGCAAGTGCCGGTTCAACTCGTGGAAGTCTTCCAAAAGGATTCGAACCACAACCAGAAAAACCTAAATCTTCTAAAGGTACGCTACCAAAAGGTTTCTAGCCTTTTTACAACTTTTTCTTTTAATTTTTAGTTTACTCTAGAAAATTCTTCCAGAACTTCTTTTGAATGTCCTGCAGGCTTTACTTTGGGATAAATTTTGAAAATTTTTCCTTTCTCATTAACTAAGAAACTGCTCCTCAAAACTCCCATGTATTCACGCCCCATGAATTTTTTCTTTCCCCAAACTCCAAATTTTTGTGAAACTTCTTTATCTACATCTGCCAGAAGAGGGAATTGAATTCCCATTTTATTACAGAATTTTTTATGTGAATCTACATCGTCAGGGCTTATTCCTATTACTTCGATTCCTTCTTTTTGAAACTTTTTGTAGTCCTTGGAGAACTCATCGGCTTCAGTTGTGCACCCTGGAGTGAAATCTTTCGGATAAAAGTAAATGACATGTTTTTTGCCTTTAAAATCACTGGATTTGATCTTCTTTCCATTGGCATCGTTTGCCTCGAATTTTGGAACAGATTCTCCTTCTGAAATCATCGTGTATTTTGTGCCTTTCTTCCATAATTAATTACTTTTTCATTTAGTTCAAAACCAATCCGAATCTTTTATATGGAAATTGACGGGGCTTTGCTTGATGGTTAATCCGAGAGCTTGGCTTGCCGAAGCGATTGCAACATATGGATTGGTATTTTTTGGTCCTCTTTCAGTAATTATTGCTATTGCATCATTTGGCGAAGAGCTGACAACAATGTCTGTTTTGTTTATTTCTCTTGGACACGGAGGCGCCATTGCGCTAATGATTTATGCATTTGGACACGTGTCTGGTGCTCATATCAATCCAGCAGTTACAATTCCAATGATGATTACAAAAAAAATTGGAATCACTGATGGTGTTGGTTATATTATATTCCAATTAATCGGTGCAGTTGCAGCAGCTGCAACACTTTGGACAATTTTACCGGACCTTGGAGCTAAAGTAAACTTTGGAACTCAAGGCGGTCCAAGTGAATTGATCAACAATAGCATTGGATCTGGATTTGCAATTGAAGCAATTTTGACATTCTTTTTAGTTCTTGTCATCTATATGAGCGCAGTACACAAAAAAGCCTCACCTGGTTGGCATGGATTTACAATTGGTGGAATGGTTTTTCTTATTCACCTAGTGGCTGTCCCATTGACAGGTGCATCTGTAAATCCTGCTCGAACATTTGGTCCTGCATTAATCTCCGGATTCTGGGAATTCCATTGGCTATATTGGGCAGCACCAATTCTTGGTGGTATTATCGCAGGAGTCTTGATGAATTACATCTATGTAAACAAGGCAGAAAAAGAAGCATAATTTTTTTTCAATACCAAACGTTTTTAAAAATTTGATAGACCGTTTCTGTTGAGGACTCGTTGCATAGCTTGGATAGTGCGAACGCTTGCGGAGCGTTAGGTCGTCGGTTCGAATCCGATCGGGTCCGCTTTATTTTACTTTAAATTTTTGGGTTTTATCACGTAGGTGGAATTTTCTTCCTCGTCTAATTGCTACTCTAGGAGTATCTGCTCAAATCTATTCCCTCAAGGGGCTCACTTGATTGCCACAACAGTTCGCAAAGTCTATTCAGATTGTCAATCATTTCCGTGGAATTTGTACACAAAGAAAAATCTAATTCTGAGTTTGATGATAATTGATTACCTGCAACAGAGTCTGACATTATCATTTGTTTATCTTTTTGTACTATCATTCTACCTTTTGATGGCAGTTTACAGACTCTAGTCTCTGTTGCCTTGAATCTTTTTACAAAGGGAACTAGTTGGGGATCGTTAATCTCCACTAACAAATTTACCTTCCCTCCCTTCTTCTCAGATATTGTAATCTTTTCTGGAATTGTGCTATGGTACATCTTGGATATGTCTTCTACCGTAGTTACTATGTAGATTGTATCAGAAGATCTTTCAATCATTTGCGCAATGTCTGAATAAATATTTGGCCTTCCTTGAACTACGCGAAAAGTCGGAACATTTAATCCATTAGTTATGGAAATCTCGCTAGCTATTTTCTGTACAATTCCTTGTCCTGACTTTTTGATTTTCTTGACTTCGTCTTCCTTTTTCCTCAAAGCTAGTTTTATCGCTTCATCTGGATCTACGGGTATGCATAATTTTGGTATTGACAAAGTAGTAGAAAGAATATTTCGACTTACGAGCTTGTCTACGGTTCGATACATTCTTGCTCTGTCTACGTCTAGCTCTTTAGCTAGGGCACTTGCCGTAATTGGTCCTGTTCTTAGTAAATTTAGATAAATCTTAACTTCTAATTCATCTAGATCTAAAATTTCTTCTAATTCTCCTTTTAACGAATCTACATAATCTTGAAATGCCATTGCTTTTTTATTTCCTCTTGGTTCTGTTCTGTATTTCCCTGAAAGCATATAGTATTTTCGTAGAACTTCTTTGTATTGTTGCATCAAAAAAAAATTGACAAATAATTAAAAACTTTATTGTATTTTGTTTGATCGAGCCTACGATACAATAGAATTAAAAAAATTGATTATCTCAAAATTTCAATTAATTCTACATTATTGAAAATTTCTTTAAAATTTTTCTGTATTAAGAAACTGTAATAATTCCACTCTTTACCAAGTATTGAATACCGTTGATAAATTCGGCATCGTCAATTGTTCCCTCTGCCCAATACCCTGCAAGATTTTTCACCCAAACTGGCATTCCTCTAAAGTTCTGAGAAGAGGTTTCTGGCAAATCTGGGGTTTGAAGAATATTTTTCTCAATCAAGTATTTGATACCTGATACAAATGCATGATCTCCGATCTGTTCAGTAGCCCACCATCTTGCATTATTTTTAACCCATTCGGGGATTTTTTTATTATTTTGCTCGGATGTTTTTTGGGATTGAGGACTGTCTAGAACTTGAGGACCAGAGTTTGATTTTGCAGATGAATCCAGTTTTTTATCAATCACCTCAAATGTGATGTCCATATTCTTATCCACTTGTTCTAGGTAACTAGCTGAAATGCGATAAATTCCTCTGACTGATTCATCATTGAAAATAAGTAACGTTTCAAAATATCCGACCCCTGTGGTTTTTATTTTCAAAACTTCTACAGAGTAATCTGGTTTGTGAATTGTAATGATAACTGGAAGACCTCGATGGTAGTCATACTGAGAAATTTTCCCCGACAGTGTGATGATTTCTCTATTGTATTTGTCTGCCTCTATTACTTTATGTGATATACTCAATGCAGTAACAGGTGACAATGGGATGATTGGTTCTGGTGTTGGTTCTGGTGTTGGTTCTGGTGTTGGTTCTGGTGTTGGTTCTGGTGTTGGTTCTGGTGTTGGTTCTGGTGTTGGTTCTGGTTGAGGTATTGGAATTGAACCTGCTGAAAAAGCAAAAAATCCATCAGACCCATAAATTTGACGAACTTTCTGAATATCCGTATCTGTAATTTGTAATATACCTGAATTTCTTGGAATTGTGGGAATCATTGCAGAGGGAGGAATTTCCTTTCCATCTTGCCATTTTTTATTGATGTCATTATCATCTGAAACATAATGATCCAACCCTAACGAATGACCAATTTCATGAATTGCAATGGCGTAAATTGTATCATCTGATTTGAGAGTTTTATCATCGTAACAAGGATTTACCAGGTTACAAAATTTTGGTTGTAAATAATAAATTACAATTTTACCTGGAGGCCAAGAAAAATACCCTGCAACAGTGTCTAACAAGGTTGGTTTGTCTTGAAATTGAATTATAATATCACACTCCTCATCATTTTCTTCGGAAATTATTTTTACATTCATTTCCCACCTGCTGTCATCTTCAAATTCTGCATTCTTGAGATTTTCTTCCCAATCTAAAACCGCATCTTCTGTTAATCCTACCCATTCTGTATTTTTATCCTGTGAAATTTCATCTGTAGGTGTAATTATACAATATGTGCTAACACCATCTAATCTAACGTTGGTTGAAGGAAAAAAAATCTCTGCTGAAACTGCTTGAAAATTAGAGCTAATCATCAAAATTGAAATAGCAAGAATTATTGCTTTTTTATCCATCTTTTCTGTCTATTACACTATCTCTTTTTTGACAATTAAAACCGTTCTCCAAATTTGTACTCTAAATGAACTCTGTTGTGTTTGTTGAAAAAATATTCATTTAAATTAAAAAATCCAGGTTTTTACGTATTGTATGAATCACTAAAACTCTCAATTCAGAGCCTACAAAAGAGTAAATATGGTAAAGGGAATAAAACAAAATTATCTGCAATAATGCATGCGCTTAATCGTGCAAATTCCATATTTGTAATAGACGAAGAAAATAAAAAATCAAATCTTGAAAACTTAAAACAAATAAACTTTAGAAACGTAAAACTTGATGAGCAAGTCCCAAGGATTCTTGATGAATTTATGGATGATTTTGAAAATGAATGTCTTGAAAAAAATAATGGAAATGCAAAAAATTACTCTTTATTTTCTGTAACATCATATAAAATCATAAGAACACTTGATTCAGGAAAGAAACGAGGCCTGCTATCAGCTCACGCGCTTAATCGATTAAATAAAATGTTTGTAAAACATCCGGTAAAATACAGTAAACAAGCAATTCGTGATCCATTGGGTTTAGTTTTTGTAATAACAGAGTTAGCCATTGATATTGAAAAAAATCTTTCAATACCATATGAGTTTGATCAAACTATTTTAGATCAAACAACTCCTTTAATGCAGAGATATTGTGTTCAATACGATGATACTGTTGGTAAAATTTTAGAAGAGTTTTCACATATGCCCAAATTCAAACTGGTAATAGAAATTGGGGGAAAACATAAGGAACTTGTTCAAACATTTTTAGATTATGGCATAGCTAAACTACCTCTTGAAACTAGAATTGAAAAGGCAAAATCTATCTTGGAAAAAATCATTGTTGAAGATGTTGACTCTGTCGCACTGGGGTATTATGATAATCTAAAATTAACATTTTCTGATAAAGAACTTCGACCACACTTATCTAAAATTGCCAAAGATTTACCTAAAACAAATAAAAGATTTGCAAACACTATCCTTGAAGAAGTGTCAAATCTGTGATTTTTTGTCATTTTTATGCCTAAATTATGATGATGAAAACATGAGTATATCTCGATTTTATGTTATTCTAAAAAATTGACTAATTGGATTCTTGATTTAGATTCTTAATGTTAAGACTATTTTTGATGATTTAAATTTGTGATAATTCAGTTTGGAGCAGTGAAATATTCTGAGTGAAATGTTAATTGAACATCCAGTTGTTGTAATTGAGGAACTTTTAAAATTAAACCTAGGTGATGAGGGAAGGTTACTTTATCTTAGAAAAGCAATTACAAAGGGGCAAATAATCTACCATTCTGATAAAGAATTTTTGAAAAGAATGATGATAGAACTGGATGAAGCTAAATCTGAAAAAATTATTAAATTAAACAAGTCAAATGATGGGATTAAATTAGATTCTGTTGTTAACGATTCTATTGATAAGAAAAGTACACCCGTATCTCACCAAACAACGAATGAGTCTTTAAACGACAAAAACAACAAAGTTGTAAATAATTTTGAATCTGAAATTCAATCCATCCAAAATTCTATTTCAGAACTTAAAAATAAAGATTCCAAAATTAAAGATAATATAGGATTATTGCTGCTTAGTCGTGAAGTCTCAACACAAATCACAATTGATAAATCAAATTCTTTTGGTTCATTTTCGAATTTAACAAAAAACTCTAATGCCGATTTATTTTCATTGCTCAAAGATAATCCAATATCCAAAAAACTCACAACATTTTTCAGATAAAAATTACAATACTATGATGATGTATTTAGTAGATCATTTTTCATACTCTTTGATTTAATTTGCTGTGAACCAATAATAGGAATTTGAAACAAAAGGACTAGAGTAATTGCTATGAATATTTAATAAAAAATTTCTATAAAACGAATTTTTCCTATAAATTGTAACAAAAAAATTGTTACAAAAAATGTCTAATTTAATTTTCAGAATGTCTTTGTGCCTCGTAAAAAGAAAGATACTATTCCCATATAGCATGCTGTTGCAATAATCTCAGAGATTAACGAGGCTAGGAATGGCTCTATTCCGATCTCCAGAAAATAGTACAACGAGGGCCATCTTATGCCTAGATACACAACTTCTCCGATCCCAAATGAAGACACCAGTTTGATCAGTTCTTTTTTTATCAAATTTGCATTCATTTGCTTGTACCGAGTTTTGTTATCGCGATAAAACAATACAGAAAAAATTCCAAAATAAATTACATATCCCACAATAATGGTAATTGTTGTGTTGAGATAGTTTTCATAATTCGATAAAAGTTGAGCAACAACTGCCGATAGTGATGCTGAAATAATGAAGCAAATTAGAAAATTTCTATTAATTTGTAATAATTGCTGGTTGGACTTCATGACTAGTTTTAAAATTAGCAACTAATATTTTATGTTGATTTTACTGTTTTTTTACATATGGTTATTAGATGTGAATGGGCAACAGAAGAGCCAAACCTCTCATACCATGATAAAGAGTGGGGTAGACCAGAACATGATGATAAAAAATTATTTGAGTTTTTAATTTTAGAGGGGGCTCAAGCGGGATTATCTTGGGTAACTATACTCAAACGAAGGTCTGGATATCTTAAAGCATTCTCCAACTTTGATCCAAAAAAAGTCGCCAAATACAATCAAAAACAGATAGCCAAACTTCTAAAGGACGAATCCATAATTAGAAATCGCCTTAAAATAAATTCTGCAGTAAACAACGCAAAACAATTTCTCAAAGTACAGCAAGAATTTGGGACTTTTGATAACTACATTTGGAGCTTTGTAGATAACAAACCAATTAAAAATAAATTCAAAAAAATCTCGGACCTTCCCGCATCAACTTTAATCTCTGAAAAAATGAGCAAGGATCTCAAAAAACGTGGTTTTAATTTTGTTGGCCCGACCATTTGTTATGCCCTAATGCAAGCAATAGGGATGGTAAATGATCATACCTCTGAATGTTTTCGATATCAAAAATAATTAATGAACATGGTTGGCACTGAAATTGTTTTTTTGGAATCATTTTTTTCAAAATCTAGATGAATATTGATATTTTCAGGCACGATACTGTGGGCTTTTTAGAATTTTAGGTTATATGAACCCAATTTGGAACTGTTGTTATGTTGAACGAGAGGCTATCCAAATTCTCAAAGACTGCAGGGCCTGGAATATTGTTTGCCAGTACTGCAATTGGAGTGTCTCATCTTGTGCAATCCACAAGAGCCGGTGCGGACTTTGGTTTACTTTTGTTGGGCTTTGTAATAGTAGTCAGTCTTCTAAAATATCCGTTTTTTGAGTATGGGTCTCGCTATGCCAATGTCACACAAACAAGCATAATTGATGGTTACAAAAAACTTGGAAAACCTGTCCTGTGGATGTATTTTATAATTACAGTGGCTTCGATGTTTTTTATTACAGGAGCTGTGGGGTTTGTAACTGCAGGATTTTTCGAGAACCTTTTTGGATTGGACTTTCTAGGAGACTGGACAATTATTCTTTTGTTTGGAACATGTGTGCTAATTCTTGCCATCGGCAAATACAGTATTTTGGATAGTCTGATAAAGATAGTAGCGATTGTTCTTTTGGTTTCTACTGCAAGTGCATTTTTGCTAGTGTTGTGGAATGGACCCATTGAACCTGCAGAAGATTTCATTCCAAAGGAATTATGGACAGGTACAGGAATATTCTTTTTGTTAGCTTTGATGGGCTGGATGCCTACTGCACTTGATTTATCCAGCTGGAATAGCCTGTGGACCCTTGAGAGAATGAAACAAACAAACTATAGACCAAAACTAAAAGAAACATTATTTGAATTTAGATTGGCATATACTATTACTGCAATTTTAGCGGTGATGTTTGTAACACTTGGGTCCTTCATATTTTTTGGTTCAGGAGAAGAATTGCCAAATAACAATGCCGATTTTGCCCACAAGATAATTACTCTATATTCACAAACTATAGGCAATTGGAGCTATCTGATTATTGCAGCCGCTGCCTTTGCTGTAATGTTTGGAACTATCTTGGCTGTTTTTGATGGCTACTCTAGGTCCTTACAACGAACTGTGGAACTCCTTTTTACCAAAAAAGAGAAAGTAATTCGCACAAAATTTCGTTCATTTTACATTTTATTTCTATTTGTACTCTTAATTGGCTCCCTGACAGTTGTCTTGCAATTTACTGGAAATCTGAAGGAAATAGTAGATTTTGCAACCGTTCTTTCATTTATGATTGCCCCAGTTATTGCAATATTCAATTTTAGGTTAGTAACTGGGAAATTCCTTGATAAAAATGCCCAACCCTCGATTTGGTTGAAGATCTTAAGTTTTGCTGGAATTTTATTTCTAAGTGGGTTTGCAATTTACTTTTTAATCATTAAATTTTGATTCTTTTGCTATATTATCAAACGATCAACAAATTATATCATTGAGGTTTGAAAAACTAGATTTTTTGATTGCCTTTTTGTCTGTTTTGGCAATCACCGGTTTTTCTCTAACCACTTTATCTGATGAAGCTTTTTCAACTGGATACCTGGATCGTGACAAAGATGGAATTTTGGATGACTCTGATGAATGCCCACAAATCGCTGAAACTTACAATAAGTTTGAAGATAAAGATGGATGTCCTGATAAGGTACCTGAAGAAGTAAAAGCACCATATCAATTTCCTGACTCTGACGGAGATGGGATTGAAGATAGAAAAGACAAGTGTGTACATCTGCCTGAAAACTTTAATGGTTATATTGATCATGATGGCTGTCCAGAAATAATTCCCAATCAAGCATACTCGCAGAGAGATTCTGATTCTGACACAATTCCTGATTCAGTCGATGCTTGCATTAATGAGAAAGAAACTTTTAATGAATTCAAGGACTCTGATGGCTGTCCTGATTCTTTATTCTCTCCCACAAAGGGGAGTGCTGATGACCCAGCAGAACCATATGAACAATGTATAGGTGATAAGGTCCCGGTTCTTCGATTTAATTCCAACTCAGTAGTTTGTGTAACTTTGGATACTGCAAACAAGTGGTTAGAATACGGTATTGCAGAAATTATCGAAATTCCAGTCAGTGCACAGCCTGTTGAACCCGAAATTCCGCCCGTTGAATTTATTCCGCCATCAATACCTCCTCTGGGGTTACCTGAATACCCTGACCAGCCAGAGATTCATCCAAACCTGATTGCTGCAAATGATTTCTGGTCTCCACCTGCAGTACACAAAGTTACTGATGGCGTATATTCTGCAGTAGGATACGATGCTGCAAACAGTATCATGATTGAAGGTGATGACGGTCTTATCATAGTTGATACCCTAAGTACATATGAAGACGCAAAAGAAGTCATCGCAGAATTTAGGAAAATTTCTGACAAACCAGTTAAAGCAATTATTTACACACATGGACATTTGGATCATGTTCACGGAACAGGTGCATTTCTAGAAGAAGGCAAAGACATTGAGATTTATGCTCATGAATCACATGTTGATTTTTACATTAATGAAAATAGCGTGTTAGGACCAATCACGTCAATCCGTTCTGCTCATGCAGCTGGTGCCTTCTTGCCTGATGAGGGTCCCGATAGAAAAAACTTGGGTGTTTTTCCACCAATGGTTCCTGGGACAATATCTTATGCTGCTCCAACCCAAACATTCTCTGATGAGTTAGAAGTTGAAATTTCTGGAGTAAAAATTAAAATGGTTTTTGTAGCTGGTGAATCCTCTGATCAAATCTATGTATGGTTACCTGAAAAGAAAGTATTGTTAATTGGAGATAACATCTATGCAATAGTTCCAAACATCTACACCATTAGGGGTGCGGTATATCGTGATCCTATGAACTATGTTAATGCACTTGACAAGATGATTCCACTAGATGCGGAATACTTGGTACCAAGCCATGTAAAACCAGTATCAGGTAAAGAAACCATTAAAGATATTTTGGTATCAACTAGAGATTCTGCGCAGTACATCTATGATCAAACCATTCGAGGGATGAATCAGGGTTATACTGCCGATGAGTTATCTCACATGATACAATTGCCAGAAAACTTGGATAACCATCCTTGGCTAACAAAGACCCGAAACGAAATTTCATCACATGTAAAGCAAATCTACTATGGAAATCTAGGCTGGTATGAGGGTGATCCTGCCTTTTTGACGCCAATAAGCATGAAAGAAAAATCCCAAAAGATTGTAAATGGATTTGGAGGAATTAATGCAGCAACATCTAGTGTGAGAAATGCCATAGATGATGGTGAATACCAGTGGGCAGCGGAACTTGCAACATATGTTATTCATTCAAATCCTGAGAATGAAGATGCTAAACTTCTCAAGGCTCATGCATTAAGGGTTCTAGGGCAGCAGTCTGAATCCTTTGACATTAGACATTGGTCAATAACTGAAGCTCGAATCCTTGAGGGTGAGATAACTATTGTTCCATTAAAGACGTACACCACAAATCCTGAACAGATGGCAGAACTCCCTATAGGGAAACTACTTGAGGCACTGCCAACAAAACTGGATCCGGAAAGAGCATCAGGATTGGATATGGTTCTGAGCATTCAATATACCGATATTGGCGAAAACTATATCCTACATATTAGAAACAGCATCCTTGCAGTAACTACCGGAATTCCAAACAACCCCGACATGTCCTTGTTGATTGATTCGGAAACTCACAAGCAAATAGTTGGAGGCCATCTTGGCATTTTAGATGCAATACAAACAGGAAAAGCCAACTTTGTTGGAAATCAAAATGATCTGGTTAATTTCATCAACTTGTTTGATAATCTAACTGTCCAACCCCATGGAATTAGTTGAGATTAATTTAATTCCATTAAATTATTAAAATTACATTTTTAATTATTTTGAACAAATCCTTTATACCAAGTACAACAACTTCATTTATTGGATCGGGCTAAGAAGATTTTGTTTATTTCATTAATTCCATTAATACTATCAGTAGGAATTATTCCAGTTTTACCATTTTCATATTCTGAAGAATTAGTTTGTCCCTTAGGAGAAGTTGAAGTAATTCGAGTCACCAATCCAAATTCCATATGTATTGATCAAGATGCTGCACAAAGATGGTCTGACCTAGGAATAGCAGAAATTATTGGTGAGTTAATTATGACTGCATCCGAGGAACAAATACCCGAAGTTTGTACAATGCAATGGGATCCAGTATGTGGAGTTGATGGTAAAACACACGGCAACATGTGTATGTTAGAAGTAACAAACGTTGATTTTGCATACTTTGGTGAATGTGATTCTGAAGAAGTTACTCACAATTTTGAATTTGAAAAATCAATCACTCCCGTTGTTTCTGGAGGTACTCTCGCAATAACTTCTTCTCCTGAAATTGGAATTCCTGAAAAAGAATATCCTGAAAACTATGTTCCTGGAACCGAAGAACTTGGAGAAGATGAACTCCGTTTAACGTTTTTGGGAACTGGAATGCCATTTCCAACCAAAAACCAAGCAGCAGCAGGAATTTTGATGGAGTTTGGAAATGGGGAGATCCTAATGTTTGATGTTGGAAGTGGAACTGTTGCAAATTTCAACAGTATGAAAATACCTCCAGCAGACCTTACAAAATTTTTCATCACACATCTTCACACTGATCATCAAGGAGACTTTGACATGTTTTGGGCTCAAGGGCTACCATTTGGAAGAATAGCCCCAATGCAGGTTTGGGGACCAACAGGTGATGGACATGCTCTGGGTACTCAAGCTTTTGTTGATGGAATTATAGATGCGAATTATTGGGATTTGAAATCCAGGACCGGAACAATCCCAACCACTGGTGCCGAAGTTATAACACATGAATTTGATTGGGCAGAAACTCAAGTTGTGTATGAAGAAAATGGAATCACTGTAACTTCATTTCCTGCGGTTCATGCTATGGCTGGTGCAGTAAGTTATAGAATTGATTGGAATGGAACATCAATTATTTATTCTGGTGATACTAGAATTAACAACTTTATGGTAGAACAAGGCCAAAATGTTGACGTATTAATTCATGAAACATTTTTGCCTGCAGAAGTATTTTCTGAAAAAACTGGGATGGATTTAGAAAGTGCTAAGAGAATGACTAATGAAATCCATACTTCCGCCAAAGCTGCAGGTGTAATTTTTGAATTAACTCAACCAAAAATGGCAGTAATGTATCATACTTGGGTTACTGAAGAAACTATTTCCCCTATCTTTGACGAATTACGAATACCATACATGGGGCCTGTAACTCTGGCACAAGACTTGACAGTGTTTAACATAACTCCTGATTCTATTGTAGTAAGACAAGCCCTTGTTGATTATGCTCCTTGGCCAGTTATTCCTCAAGAGAGTTCTCACGCAGAAAAAAGTGACGATGTACCAGTTTTGCCTCAATGGCTCTTAGATGAGACAATTAATGTGGATGATGCTATTGACGAAATCTTGAAAAGCCGTCTAAATAAATGAATTTTTTGAACTTGAAATATTCGAAAATATTTTTTATTTTTTTAATTCCCTCAGTTCTATTTTTAGGACTTGCCCCTTTCATGTCTTATTCTTTTTCTGAAGAAATGATTTGTCCAAGTAACGAAGTTAAAGTAATTCGAGTAACAAATCCCAATTTTATTTGCATAGATCACGATACAGCTAATAGATGGGTTCAACTTGGAATTGCAGAAATTGTTAGTATTCCTGAAACCCCCTCCAATGATGTGATTCCTCTAGCAGTCGAAAAATTGGATCAATCTGAAACCATTTCTGAAAAAACCACGCCCTCATCTCAATACAGTCCTCTTCCTGATGATATATCACGTGCCCAATCTTATCTAGTCACCCTTTCCGGTGGAGACTTGACCGAACCAATTACGTTTCAAACCTTTTCTAAAGTTGAACCAGGTGACAAACCTCATTACATTTCATCTTTTCATGACCTTGGTTTAGACACATATTTTTCACTTGAATCGATTCCAAGTTCTGACAAAATTGAATTTTACAATATAGTTGCCAAAACTATCAATCCTGGAAAATCTCCAGAATTATTTGATGTTAGCATTGATGTTTTAGCAGGAGATAATTCGGTTATTGTAACAGTGCACTATCATAAATGTGCCATAACAAATTACACTCCATATTCACAGGAATTCATACTCTTCTACCAATATTCTGATGTAATTAATGAAGAAATTAGAGATAGAGCCGTTTTGTACTGTTCTGGTCTGACTCTTCAAGTTAATGATGAGGAGAATCAAAAAATAATTCCACCAGAACTTATGCCTAAAACTCCAACTGTAGAAGATACTGTACAGGGTTACATAGTTCATTTTTCTGGAGCAGATTTTGATGGATTGTACACCGTTAATACCTTCTCTGATTTTTCACCATCAGTAAACTTAGTGGAAACTCCTTTTGATGTTATTACTATTCCAGGTAACCCATTTGATGAAAAGCCTCAATTTTTCTTAGAATCTCTTCCAAGTAAAGATAAGGAAAATATTTACCGATATTTTTCAAAATGGGTGAATCCTGGGCAACCGCCTGATCTTGTCAATGTAAGTATAGATGCTATAACAGGAAGCGGGGAAATTCTTCAGAGATGGAATTATGTCGATTGTACTTTTTATGATTATACTCTGAACCTTGAAGATAGTCTATTGAAATTTTCTTACACGGGAGAAAAATCTCCTGAAATTCGAGATAAAAGCGAATTTACTTGCAGTGGAATGAATTTAGAGATTGAAGGCGAAAAACCCATAGAAACTTTCCCAATAAAAGATTCAAAGTCTAACAAGGAGGAAATTGTTTCTCCTATTATTCCAGTTTCAACTGAACGCGCTCAATATTTTGAAATAAGTGTTTTTGGTGGCGAGCTCACTCAAGTGCACAAAACTGATAAACTCCAAAAATTTGAGCCAATCCGAAGAGATAGGGGCCCCTTTACTCCATTATCTCACGATAAACAATATGATTTTGGCTTTATCATAGAATCACTACCGCAAAAGGAAAAAGCCCCATTTTATGAATTTATTTCACGTTACATCAATCCAGGAAAAACCCCTGAACCTTTTGATGTTCATATCAATACGATAAATGGAGATGGCACCACTCTTCATAGTTTACAATATTCAAACTGTGATGCTGTTGACTTTTGGTGGTATCTTCAACAAGCAAACTTCTTCTACCAGTTTTCACAAAAAGAACAAGACGAAATTCGCGAAAGATATGTTCTATACTGCGAAGGATTTGGAATAGATTTTCCAAAATAAGACGAAACTATTTTTAATACATAGAAATTACTAGATCAGAATGAAAATTTCTGCAAAAATGAAAAAAGCACTAAATGATCAAGTGGGGCTTGAAGCCAGTGCATCAAACAGTTATCTGGCAATGGCATCTTGGTGTGAGGTAACGGGATATGAGGGCGCAGCAAGCTACTTTTATGCCCAGTCAGATGAGGAGCGAACTCACATGCTCAAGATAGTTCATTACCTAAATGACATGGGCGCAACTGCGGCAATTCCTGCAACAAAGGCCCCATCTGCTTCGTACAAATCCCTCGAGACTCTAATCAAAACAGGCTTGAAAAACGAGCAGACAGTAACTGCGGCAATTCACAAGATGGTGGAAATATCCCAAAAAGAAAAAGATCATTCAACATATGCATTCCTAGAGTGGTTTGTAAATGAGCAAGTTCAAGAGGAAACAAAATTTGAAACGCTGTTGCAAAAGTTTGATCTTATTGGACGGGACAAGCTAGCCATCAACGAAATTGACAAACTTTTAGCCACTCAGACCACAGCAGAAGCTAATCCTGCTGCGTGAGATTTTTTCTAAAATAATTAATACCTCATTTTATTTCCTAATTTCATGACAGTAATTGTTACGAGGCTATCTGGCGGTGTTACTCAACTATTCAACACAGAAACCGGCCGAGTGACCTTCAAGTGCAAAGCAGAATCTGCATTTATGCCAATTGAGGCTTTTGGAGGAATTGTAAAGTTTAATCAAAAAGGCGCAATGGCAACAGTAACTAGAGATATAACTAGTCTTGATTCATGTGAGGTTATCAGAGAGGGGGAAGCCGGTTACAAAGAAGCTTTATCTGATGTAATTGAGGCAAAAAAAGATTTTTTAAAAAACAAGTTTGATGAGGCCCAAAAAGAAATTCAAGATTTAGAAAATAAATTGTCCCTTCTATGACGATTATGTCTTTGAATGACATTAGAATAAATTAATGATGATAAACTGGGATATCCAAATCCGTTAACAATTGATGTCTTTAAATCAAAAAGTTGATACTAATCCTGAAAATCTACAATATCAAAAATAAAAAGAAGAGATGTCTAATCTACTCTTGTTTTATGCATGCCCCACTTTAGGGCAAATTCTTCTTTGGTAATTGGGATGAGAGATTTACATTTTAGACATCTGCGTGTTTTATTGGTTTTAGAATATCTCCAAAGATGAGCTTCACTTTTTTGATGACAGTTCATACACTTCTAAATTATTTGGGGACTTAAGGGTATGGATAAAACTCAACAATTCTTTCAAATGTCACACCCATATCAAAACCACCATGAAATATCGCAAAAACAAGAATGGAATTAGTTTAACAACCTAACAAAGTCTAGGAGTGAATCTACGCTATGCTGTTTTAAATGCCATATACTTTTTTGCACACTCAATGCTACAAAACTCCCTTTTATCACTTAAAGGTCCTTTACAAAACAGGCATGATCTAATACTTGACATAGCTTTTTAGATAGAAATCCTCCAGGCATTCTATGTGGCAAAATTCACCATTAAATAATTCAAATTCCTTGCCGCAGTTTCTGCATTTATTACTCATTACATCATTCAATTTATTTTCACAACGTTCATTTTAGTTTAGAAGTTTTTTCCTCACAGTATTTGCACGGAGCAAATCCTTCTTTTTTTGCCTGATCAAGAATATCCGGAACAAAGTAGACGCTATCTTGTTTTTTTATTTCATAAATTCTACATTCGGGTGTCATCACTGCCAAATGATGGACAATCATATCGAATTTATTCCCGAGATAGCCTGCCATAATTATTAACACCTAATTGATGAAAAAATATTATTTTCAAAGTTGGCAAGATTGAAATTAATTTTTGATTCAGGATTCTTTGATCTTTTCTCGTTAAGATTTTCAAGTTGTACTAATGCTTTTCCCATAAATCCTGAAGTTGAACAATATATCGAATCAATAAATTGTGTTCCGTGTTCTCCTTGTTTTATGTCAGCAGATATATCGTAAAATTTCTGGATTTCTTTTTTTGTTACTGCTCTTTTCGTACTTTTGTTAAATGCAATTGCAATATACATTTCATTTTCTTTTACCGCTACAGGAATCTTGTGGTTTTTTCCAGAATTACCGGGAATCATTTCATCGATTAATATTTCACATTTGTGATATGAGCTAGAGACATATGCGTAAAATCTATACTTTGCATATTTTTCAGAATTATCATTATCACACTTTACAAATATTTTATACAATAATTCTATGGCGCTTTGATTCATACTTTGTAATTTCTTATCTGTTCTTCCTTTCTCTGATAGATCTGAATCGCATTCTTTTGCAACAAGCTTTAAAATAAAATCTGGCAAGGCGTAGTTTTTGAGAGCTTCTATGTAGGGCCCAGTTTGTTGATTGCCAAATTTAGGGAAATTTTTGTTATTCACAGTTTACCCCAAGATAGACTTGAGTCTGTATGGCTCTAAATTGAACAGGATTCCAAAAAATCATTCTGCATATTTAACGTGTTCTTGACCTATAAACGAACGTAATATTCAAAAAATCATATTTAAAAAAATTTTGTGACAAAACAGGAGGTTAAAATGAAAAACAAGTGAAAAAACGGCAGTTTTCACTGAGAAGAAGAACTGTGCCTTGTCAGCAGCCGGTACAAATAGAGCGATAAATACAGTTAACCATGTCATTATTTTGTAAGCAGTGCAAAAATAGAAGATTCCCAAAATGGATAAAAGAAGAAGGCAAGACAAATTGGCTTTGTGAAACTTGCGGTAATTTTGTTGATTCTGAGGACAACGTTATTCGTGATGTGAAGTAAAATTTAGAATTTATTTTTTTGAAACAAATCTAGTCACTATCCCCATCATCTATAATAGATTTTTTTAGTTTTTCAAAAGATTCAAGGTACTCTTTTTTCATTAAATTCTCTGGTTTTGTTTTGTTGTTCTTGTTTTTTTGTACTGTCTTGTTTTTGGCCTTTACCATGCTTAGAATGTATGAATCTGGGATATATGCTAGCCGTATATACTAGAGAAAGATCAACAATATATGGACATAAAATCACCCTCAAAATTCAAAATCTCAGAATCTGCCATTGGGGAGAAATTACAAAAAAATCAAATCCAGGTTTTAATCGAACATTGGGAGACAAAAACCAGACAAATCCAAAAGAGAATATCTCAAAAGGAAGTGAGGCTAGAGTCAATGGAATCTCATAGCGATTACGATTACAAGAACTTGCTAAAAGAATCCAATGAAGCAGAAAAAGATCATAAAAAGGACTTGAAACTGTTAATCGATCTACTTTGCAATTACACTATTGTGAACAGATAATTTGAAAATAACATTTAGTTCTGAACGAGTGCCAAAAACCATACTAAAATGGTTGAAATTGTGGAGAAGGACTACTGTCTTTTGGAATATTTTCCTGCGCTGTCTATACTACAAACATTGGAAATTACCTAATCGTTTATCGTAGATTTTACAATTTTTAGGAAAGGATATCTTGGCAGGATAAGGTATAGGAATCATCCTAGTTTGTTAGAGTCATAAAAATTCAAATCCATCTCTTCTCTTACTTCAGAACCAGAATACATTACACCTGGACCATGAACAGTCAACAAGATAGAATTACGATAAGGAAATGAAGGCAAAAGCCTGTTCCAAACATCAATTGGGTTATCTACAAAGTTTATTCTTAAATGGGCTTTTTTAACAAAATCTGAAATTGATATTTCTGAATTACTGAAAACAACTCCTAAAATTTTTTCCATTGAATCCATTTCTTGCACATGGTCATCTGAATGGACAGTAACGATATAGTGAAGAATATGTTCAGAAAAAAAATACTTTCTTTTTCCAGACAATTCTGGGAGGTCCTGATTTTTTATTACAGGGTTTTCTAAAATTTGGTATAGGAACAGAGATACAAACAAAGGCTCCACGGTCTTGATTTTTGAGGGATTATCCAAACCAAAATTATCTGGATTCTGACTGGTACTCTTTAGAATTTCAAGAATCTTTGAGCTAGTGGCTGAGAAATTTTCCCAATACTCTGGATTTTTTCTATACTCAATGTTTTTTTGAGCAGAGCCTTTGAGGGAGTTTGACATGTTTTGAAATGGTTCTATAGCAGTTAAAGGCATGTGTTTTTGATTCGTACAAAGATGCACATGTTGTATTGAGAAAATTTACAATTACGCCGGTATATATCAGAATGAAGCATAACTAAAGGATGTTTAGAAAAATAATTCAAAAATTGAAATTTGGTTCTTGTAGGACTAAAACCTCTGATGATGTAGATGCATTTGAAGAATCTGAAAAAAAGAGACTCAAAAAGGAAGGAGCATAAAATGAAATACAATTGTAAAAAGTGTAATTATTCTTGGGAAGGAAATTCAGATACTTTTGGAAAGGTGCTTGTTCATGAAAAAACCCACTTAAAGAAGGACTTGCCAAATGGTTCTTTGTGATAAATGTTATAATGAACATCATGAACAGTGTATGGGAAAGGCAGGAATGTTTGATTGTTCCTGTATTTGTTTAAAAAAACAGAATTAATTTTTTAAGCAGATGATGAGAAATTTGGAATTGCCCGATCAGATGTTTAAGAAGACGATAGTTCTCAAATTTCCTAATCTAGTTTTAAATTATTTTTTGGGAGTAATAATAATTTAATCTGCATTTTTAGTGTGTTTTCTCCCATCATAATAAAATCCTGCAATTTTGTAATTTCTTTCGTAATCCGAAGTGTCTCTTTTTTATCTTTAGATTTTTTACTGCCTAAAAGTAGGACCTGTGTTTTACGTAGATCTTTTTGTTCTTCATTTGCAACAACCATGTCTCTTTGCAACCCTTCTTTAGTGGACATTATCTATCATCTTTCCAATTAATTTGTAACATGATTAACAATCAGCCATCCTCTCATCATTCTTGTGATGTTCTGAATCTTCAATATTGAGATGATGCAGGATTGATTTTCTGTGGTGCATATTATACAATGTCAGCTACCATGATAGTTTGTAAGATGATAAACGGAAGACCCAACGTTACTCCAACTTTATTATTTCTCATACCCTGAGCTTCTCTTCTCCCATATTAAAGATATGAACCAATGGTATTTACGTAAAAACATTTTGGATAACCTCGTAGAAATTTTTAGGGCCTCTTTTTTACCCTGTTTACTATGACATTACATTCGTTTATAGGGCAAGACCCTGTTAACTTGGTAGAATGATTTTTTGGAATTCAATTCAATTTAGAGCCATACAGACTCAAGTCTATCTGGGCTCAATTAATGAATGATTATAACTGCACCTGTAATTGCGGATGCAAGAATTCTTCATGTGGATATCTCTGTCCTTTTTGTAGGAAAGACCTGTGTAAGACTGTAAATAAAATGGTGATTGCATAATTGGAACCTGTACACAAGATTAGATACTATTCTTTTTATTTTTCTACCATAGGCGCATTAGTTGCTCTTACCTGGGGGGTTTACTTGTGGAAATGAAGACTGAAACCATTTTTGGTGGAGTGAATAGTCATTTTTCAGAAATTGCTCCAAAGTATAAAGACCTGAGAACAACTGACTTGGATCCAATAGAACACATAATAAATCACCTACGTAAAAAATCTGAAATTGTCATGACTGATGTAGGTTGTGGTGATGGTCGATATTCTCTGGAACTTTTAAAATCATTAGATGATGATAGTTACCTTCACTGTATTGATTACAATGAAGATATGATCAAATATCTGAAAAGTTATTTGCAAGATAACAATATTTTGAATTTTTGTGCTAGACCTGGAGATGCTAACAAACTACCACTGGAAAGTGATTCCATGGACTGTATTGTAACGTTTAATGCAATACATCATTTTGACTTGCAAAGATTTTTGGCAGAAGTTTATGAATGCCTAAAAGATGACGGTCACGCATTCATATACACTCGATTACGAAATCAAAATTCTAGAAACATTTGGGGACAATACTTTCCATTATTTGCAGAAATTGAGGATCGTTTGTTTGAATTTGATGAATTAAAATATGCTGTCAAAAAGGCAGACATGAAAATTGATCATACCAAGGTGTTTGGACATAATAGAACCTCAAATTTGAACAGTCTTGTAAAAAAAGCAAAAAATAATCACTATTCGACATTTGCCTTGTATAGTAGAAATGAATTTGAAAAGTCATTAGATATTTTCAAGCAAAACATTGAGGATAATTTTGAGAATTTAGAAAATATCCAATGGCAAGATGAGAATATTCTCTTGGAAATTAGCAAATAGATTTTTGGAAGTTAATAAATGTCCTCTGAAATAAACCACATGTTAAATGAATTTCTAGGTGTGGTTATCCAAATAAAACTCAGAAATAAGAGCACAATTCAAGGAAAACTTCAAGATTTTGACTCTGGAATGAATCTTATTTTGACCAACTCTAGAGACATAACTGAAAAAGACACAAAAATTCTTGATAAAATACTCCTACGTTCGGATAACATAATAGCAGTTTCACTTCCTGACAAAATCAATTCCTTTGAGCGGAAAGATGATGGCTCTATCTAAACCGTTAATCAGTATCGTAAATGTTGTAGCAACAGCTTCTATCGATCAAAAATTGGATCTAAAAGATGTGACGGAAAAATTTCCAGAAGTTGAGTGGACTCCAGAATTATTTCCCGGAGCAATATTTAGATTAAAAAATCCAAAAACTGCTACATTACTTTTCAGATCGGGAAAAATGGTGTGTACAGGTTCAAAATCAGAAGAGATGGCAAGAAAGGCTGTAAAAAAAGTGATTCAACAATTGAGAAAAGGTAAAATCAGTATTAAAAATGAAGCCACCGTAACCGTTCAAAACATTGTCTCATCCATCAACCTTGGGGGCAGAGTTTCTTTGGAACAAGCCTCAAGAACATTACCAAGAAGTATGTATGAGCCAGAACAATTTCCAGGTTTAATACACAGAATGGTGGACCCAAAAACCGTAATTCTAATTTTTGCCTCGGGAAAGTTAGTGTGTACAGGAGGGAAAACCGAAAAAGATGTTTATCGTTCAGTAAATAATCTCCATAGTTTACTTGAGGAAAAAAAACTCATGATTTATGATTAGCCAATTTGAATAATCTTCAGGATTCCCATGAGGTTCAAAGCTCTGAATGATCTTAGGTGTATTGAATTAATGCGTCTAAATCCTTAGAAATAGCATTTTCATTTGTTAAAGCGTTACGGTATTTTTGCAATAATGCATTATCCATCCCAGCTTTAAAAAATAAAAATTCTAATTCTAATCTCTTCAGTCGATTCATTTCTATCAATTCCTCTTCTATTCTTTTAGTCATGATTCTATTGGTAATCCATGACACTTAAGGATAATTACCATTTTGATCCTGGTAAAGAGTGGAATCGATTCTTGTTTATTTGATAGAAACTTTATCGTTTTCAGAGTATCTACTAACTAGATCTCCAATATTGTTGTAATTGAAATTTCCTTTTACAATTACCACAAAATCTTTCCTTTGTTTTCTT